>OMEW01000325.1_pt1 | contig 30406 bp, 22 predicted proteins | sample 1645471 | NCBI WGS metagenome assembly OMEW01 (sample SAMEA103958126, study PRJEB25191) | human gut metagenome | reverse complement strand
ACGGTACAGTAACTGGTGTTAAGGCTGGTAAGGCAACAATCACAGCTAAGATTACCGTTGGTAAGGATTCAGCCACAACTACTAAGGATGTAGAAGTTAAGAAATTTATCCTTAACAGTGTAACACAGTCAAAACTTAGAGAGCTTACTGTAGATGTTGCGGGAGATACAAAAGCTCTTAAGGCAACTGATTTTACAGTAGTAAATCCTAAGACAAATGTTAAGTACCCGGTATCAAAGATTGCTGTTGATTCCAAGAACACAACAAAAGTTACCCTGACTATGTTCGCTGACCTCAGCGATGCTGCTGATTATGATGTAACACTTGATGGTATTACAAAGTCTTTCAAGGCTACTGATGGAAAGGTTGCATCTATTTCAGTTGATCCACTGACAATTCCATATGCTACAGAAAAGGAAATTAAATTAGTTTCCAAGGATGCTAATGGTGTAATTGTCAAAGAACTTCCTTACGGAAAGGCTGATTCTTCTTATACATTTACCATCAATACAAATGGAAATGGTTACACAAGTGGAAGCAACCTTTATCTGAACAAGGCTGGAGATACTGCAGTTGCAGAAATCTCATACAAGTCTGGAAAATATGACAAAGATGGTAAGCCAGTTGATAATATCGCTGCACAGAAAGTAACCATTACAGCAGTAGATCAGTCTGCAGTCAGCGAATTTGCTGTAAAGATTGATAAACCAGGTAAGTCATTTGACAAGGCTAAGGATTCAAACAAGATTGCTGTAGAAGATACAACTCGTACAACAGCATACTTTAAGATCAAAGATGCTGATGGAAAAGAAGTTTCCGATTCTGTGTATAACAAATATACTGTTGAATCTTCTGACAAGAGCGTTCTGATGCTTGACAGTAACACAATTACTGTAGATAGCAATAAGACAAGATCCGTAGTTCTTAAGGGTGTTAAAGTCGGTACTGCTTATTTGTTATTTAAAGACAGAGACAACAAGATTGTTGGATCTGTAGCTATCGATGTTGTTGCTAAGAGAGAAGTTGCTTCTATCACATTAGATAAGAACTACCTTACAATCTCTAATACAGCAAACACAACAAGAACAGTTAAAGCAACATTAAAGGATCAGTATGGTGATGACTGGACATTAACATCAGGTACTGACAAGATCCAGCCTGAGTATAAAGATTCTTCAAATGGCGAGAAACTTGCTGTTATTAGTGCAACTGGTAACAAAGTAACTGTTGATGTTGCTGCTGCCAAGATTGGTACTTATAATTACTACATCCAGTATTGGAAAGATGGTAAAAATCCAGTATCCCAGGTACTTACCATTGTTGTTTCAGAGCCAACGGATAAAGCTGACAGTTCTAAAATTGACAGCTACCGAGTAAGCTTTGATAATGAAACTGTAGATACTACTGTTAAAGAAGGAAATCTTGATAAGACTTCAGATCAAGCTGACATTAAAGCTAACCTTATTGGTCTTGCTGGCGGCGTTGATAAAACAGTTGTAAATTCTGGTGTAATTTACACAGTTAAAAAAGCCGATGGAACGGTTATCTTTGGTTATGAAGGTAACGAAGCTGTTCCTAATCCTAGAACCGCAACAGTAAAGACAAATGCCGCAATTAACATTGATGGTGTTCCTGCTACATCTTCTCTTAGTTCTGTAACTGGTAAGGATTTGAACATTAGTGTGGTTTCAGGTGGTGCCTATAAGACAAAAAGTCTTGGCGCTGGATCTTATACAGTAATTGCAAGATATAACGGAAAGGTATATACTTCTAACTTCGTAATCTCCGATAATCAGGGTAAAGCATCTGTTACTTTCACTCCTGAGTATTCTTCATCAAATGTATTACAGTTTGGTTCTAGTGCAACTGTAAAACAGGCTCTTGAAAAGGCTATTCAGGAAGTAGATTATAATGGTTACAAGATTAATAGTTCTGCATTAGCTAGCAATATTGTCAAGGTTGAAGGAACAATTAACAATGTACCTGGTAAGGTAAATGTAGATATTACAAACGATACAATTGCTCGTCAGAATAACTTTACAGTTACAAAACTGGTTGTAAAAGTTCAGGTTCCTGACACAAATGTTTCTACAGATGTTGAGGTAGATTTACCAAATACTGTAATTACTATTCAGTAATTTATAATCTGGTAATAAGGACATTATACAGATTAGTTTTCTTTAAGAAAAATACTAAACTGTAAATAAAACAACTCCGGGAAACTTAGGTTTCTCGGAGTTGTTGTTTGATTATGAGTCCATTATTCCTTGAAAGCGAAAAATCCGCGACTGATATCGCGGATTTTTCTGTTACTTATTTAATTACCATCATATTATTTTGCTGTAATAGATGGATTTCCATTGACTGCAACAGTCTGGGTAAGAGTATATCCTTCATATGTGAAAGATACAGTAATCTTTGTTACATTCAATGTCATATTTGCAGCAAGAGTTTGGGTCTTAAATGTATCATAATTAGATCCATCAATCTTAACTCTTGAAATAATATTATAAGCATTAGTTGTTCCTTCAATGCTTACAACCTGAACTGGAGTATTATCTTTATTGTAAGTTACTCCATCATAAGAGTAATCAACAAGATTTGCAAGTGCATCTTCAATTGTAGTACCAACATCTACTGTATTACCAGTGAAGGAAACCTTTACAATATCCTGTTTATCTTCGATTGTGAAAGACTTCTGGATAGTTTTCTTTACATAGTTATCTCCACTATCTGCTTTTCCGGCAGGTAATGTATAGACAACAGCTGTTACCTGATAAGTACCTGCATCTAATTTAGAAATTGCAGATCCTGATACTGTAGAAGCACCAACAGTAAGGACATTAGTACCTACTTTATTTACATCAATCGCTGCATTGGTTACTGCTGTAACTGTTGTAGAGCTTACAGTATATCCATCTGCATATACAACATCATTACCCTTTTTAACAGTGTAATAAATACCTTTTACAGTAGACTGTTTAGTAGGATCTGTGTTATCACCGAGTTTATCATTTACTGTTAAATACTGGCTTGTTGTTCCATTATGCTGTTCAGCGACCTTAATGTCAATTGATTCTCCATCGTAACCTACTGAAGGAGTATCTTTTGTAACGGTTGTATCTACCTTTGGACTAGACATATCCAGATCAAATGATAATGTAGATTTACCGTCATCTCCAGGAGTTTTAATAGAAACAGTTACAGTCTGTGCAACAACTTCTGTTCCGTTTTTGTCTGTATACGCAATCTTGTAAGAATAAGTACCTTCTCGTCTAGAATCACCCTTAAATGTAACTTTCTGCTTATTTCCCTGTAAAGAAGAAGCTACTGTATAGTAATCACTATTATCCTGTACATCGCTAGTCTTTAATCCTGAAGGAACAGATAAACATGTAACCTTTAATCCACCTTCTGTATAAGCAAAGTCATCACCATACTGATCCTTAAATGATGCAGTTACAACTTTGTTATTTACTACAGCATTAGAAAGTGTTAAAGAATTGTTATCAACTGCAATGCTTGCTACCTTTCTCTTTTCAACAACAGAAACTGCGAAAGATCCAACAATAACATTGTTCTTCTTAATAATAAGATAAGCTGTACCTGGCTTTACTCCTTCCAGAGCTACATAATTCTTATACTTACCATGATCATTCAAATCAAGCTTTGTACCATTTCCAGAAGCAATTAACAGAATATTTGTATCACTTGATTCTACAGTATAATCATTGTAATGGCTTACTTCATTTCCGTCTGCATCAGTAATCTTGAAGTATGCATATGCCTTATCAGTGTCTTCTACTGCAACTTTGTTGTTGTCCTTTGCAGAATCATATGTTCTGTCAGAAGCTGTACCAATACGTACTGCATAATTATTGACAGCTGCCTGATCTACAGCAGTAATAGTAAATTTGACTGGTCCAACATTGCCGTCTGGCTTACCATCTGCAGTGTATTTTCCACTCTTATATGTGATCTCACCTGTAGCAACAGAACCAACTTTATTTAAGTAAAGTTTAGATCCAGCAATATAACCATCAGTGGTTGTAAGAGTGAAATCATACTTAGAAGCATCCTGAGAGCCATAAGCAACATCATCAAGAACTACTCCATTGGCATCTGTAGCAACCAGCTTAATTTCTGTTTCTGTTGCATATGGAATAGTAAGCTTATTTACATTTACACTAGCTACCTTTCCATCTGTAACATTCATAGATAATGTAGTTCCATCAAGAGTAACATTGTAAGTCTTACCATCTGTCAATCCAGAGAATGTATTAAATGTAACCTTTGTTGCATCTTTCTTATCAACAGATACTTTCTGTACAGGATAAACAACTTTTGTATCAGCATTTGCTACTGTGATATCGGATTTCAAGATGTTGCTAGTCTTTCCATCAACAACTGCTTCGAATTCACCAGCTTTTGTCTGTCTTACACTTTTAAGGACATAGTTCTTAACTTCTACATCCTGAGTAGCGGTAGCTGTATCTTTACCGATAACTAACTTAGCTGTAATAGTAGCTTTTCCAGCCTTAACACCAGTTACTGTACCGTCAGCTGCTACTGTAGCTACTGTCTCATCACTGGATGTGTAAGTGATCTTAGCTCTTGAAGAAGCCTTCTTAGTTGTTGTTAACTTAGTTGTGCTTCCAACTGCTACTGCTGACTCTCCAGATAAAGCAACGCTTGCCTTAGCAACTTTCATTGTGTAAGTAAGTTTCTTTGTCTTTGCCTTAGCATTCTTCTTTGTAGAAGTCTTGTAAGTTACCTTAACCGGAAATATGGATGGTATTTTGCGTGGAAGTGTTGGAAATACTGGATTTATAAACAGAGTTTGGGGCAAAATCACTTCTACAAGTAACACGCAAGCAACATACAAGAAGCGATTAAATCTGATTAATGGCTTCGACCAGCGCAGGCACATCCAGATGTGTGTAAATCCGTTCCGTCAGGGACATAGCGCCGGAATGACCGACAATTTTTTTGATGGTAGTCTGATCGACATGTGCTTCGGCGAGCAGGGAAATCGTGGTGTGCCGGCAGCAGTGAGGTGTATGATCGATGTGCAGACGAAACATCAGAGGCTGGAAAACATTGTGGTAATACATATAATAGGTAAAATGCTGGCTGTCCAGGGTATGGATGAGATATTCACAATCGGAACAGTCATGAAGCCAGCGCTGGTAAAAGGGGAGTACTTTGTCAGCAATCGGAACTTTTCGAATGCCGTTTTCGGTTTTGCTGTCAATGACATCAAAATATTGTTCGGACAGATGAACGTTTTCTTTTTTCAGATCCAAAAGCTCTGAGACGCGGACCCCATTGTATATCAGCATGAGGACTGTCTGGCAATAGGGATCGTTTTTGTGTTTCCACAGGAGAGCAATTTCAGAAGTGGAAAAACAGCTTCGTATGTTTTTATTAGGATTCCGGTCTTTGTATTTCGAAATATTTACATAGGCAGAATAATCTTTTGAGACAATTTCGTGTTTCATGGCATAAGAATAGAGCTGGTTAAAAAGAACACGGATTTTTTTCAGGGTAGGATAGTTTTTGCCACAGTGATCAATCACCTGCTGTAAATCATTGAGTCTCAAATTGTGAAATGGCATATCAGCAATGTTTTCACAAGTGGCAAAGGCCGCCCGATAGCCTTTGATGTTGGAGTGGGAAATGGTAGGAAACTTTTCTTCGGACCATCGGAGATAAATTTCCCGGAAGGTTAATTTCAGCGTTTCCCCATCGATGGGATAATTGTTGTAACGTGCCAGAATCTGCAGAGCTTCTGACCGGGTAGGAGCGTAGCCCAGAATCTGATAGTGCTGGATGCGCTTTCCAGTGATGTCATTGATGTGCCAGCCCGTAGTGATGCGTGCTGCGTAGGGTCTTCTTCTGTTGCCGGAGAGTTTTACGACTCCGCCGTATCCGTTTGGTAATCTCATTTTTCTTCCTTTCGTGTGTAAAAATTTATATTATCGTGTCAATCATACACATTTATTTGTAAAATTTTTAAGTATCACACAAGTAACAAAAAAGAGTTTTTTCCTATTATATATTTTATGTGTTGAAAAAACTGTAGTTTAGGGGTATTATATTCTAGAAATATTGTTTACTAAGGAGAAAAAAATTGAGCGAGAATGGATATCGAAATATAAAAAAGAAAAATAAGTTGATGATACCTATTATTTTGATGATGGGATTTGTACCATTACTTGTACATATGTATTCCTATAATGCAAATCTGTCGCAGTTTGACTGGTTCCCCGCGAATTCAGATACACAGACAGATTTCTTTTTTGCGTGGAAGATGATTGGAATTATTGCGATAGCTGTAGTAATGGTAGGAATTCTTGTATACAAATATTATGTGAAAAATGAAAAATTGAAGTTTGAAAATTCATTTTATTTATTGTTTGTATATGCCTTATTTGTGGCAATGTCGGCGTTATTTTCTAACCATAAATATTGGGTGGTACGTGGAACGTATGAATTATTTGAGCCAGTGTGGGTTGTATTTGCGTATATAATATTGTGTTATTATGTATACAATTTTGTGAATGAAGAACATCAAGTAAATATGATTATACGTTGGTCAGGAATTGGTATAACTGTGGTTACACTAATTGGCGTATTTCAGTATTTTGGAAAAGATTTCTTTAAGACATCATTAGGAAAGCATCTGATTACCAATTCAAATTGGTGGAATCAGTTGGATAGTTTGCAGTTTAATTTTGCAGATAAAACATCTTATACAACTTTATATAATCCCAATTTTTTGTCTCTTTATTTTGGCATGCTAATTCCACTGTTTGCATGTTTGATTATTGGCACAAAGAAATGGTGGCATCGAGTGGCATTAGTGGTTGTTGAGGCTTTTTGTATAATATGCCTAAAAGGTAGTGGTAGTGATACTGGCTGGATGGCCATTGTTTTAGCTTCAATAATAATAATTCTTGTGTTATTGAGCAGAAAAAAGAAATTGTTTATTACTGGAATTGCAGTATTGGCAGTTGGAATTGTAATTTTAATAACAATCGGAACGAAAATTCCATTTGTACAAAAAATGAAAGATACCATTTTAGGGACGTATCATTTTGAAAAAATGTATGAACTAAAGAGTATAGAAACAAATGAAAAAAATGTGATTTTTAATGTTGACGGAAATAAGGTAATTATAAGTTACAATATGAAAGAAAATGGGCAAATGCAAATCTTTTGCAAAGATGAAAATGCAAATGAGTTGCAAATGATTGTTGCTAGTGGGGCACAACAAATCACTCAGATTGCTGATGATAGATATGAAAAATTACAGGTTCAACCTGTAGTATTGGGAGAAAGTACAAATGCTGTACGAGTACAAATATTAGGATCGACATGGGATTTTGTAAAAGTGGAAGGGGAGGGCTATTTTTATTGCAATCCTTCAGGAAAATTAGTTAAATATCAACATATAAATGCGGTTAAATGGTTTAAAGATGATGCTATGAGTAATCGTGGACATATATGGAATTTGACAATTCCAATCTTAAAAAAACATATAATTATGGGGGCAGGGGCGAATACATTTTTATTTGAATATCCGCAAAATGATTATATGTATAAAACGTATAAACAGGAAATAAATAGTTTTGATGTAAAAGCTCATTCGTGGTATTTACAACAGTGGGTCGAAAGTGGATTATTAGGTTTATTAATGCTTATGGGGTTTGTGTTTTGCTATTTAATTCAATCGATTCATTTATATCGTCATGTCGATTTACATAATTATATGAGTTGGGTTGGAATAGGGTTATTTCTTGCAGTAGGAACATATTTATTTGCAGCGGTTACGAATGATTCTAATGTGTGTACAGCACCTGTATTTTGGTCTATGTTAGGACTTGGATTGGCAGTGAATCGCATGTTAATGCAGAAAAATATAAAGTATGATTTGGGTAATGATTTGTCGAAACCGTCTGGGAATATACAAGAATTGAATAATCAAAAGGATATGAAGAGCCTGAAAATTAAAGATCAGAATAAAAAAAAATCAAAAAAAATGTCTAGAAAACAGCGAAAAAATCAAAAGTAAAAGAATTTGGGAAATAAATGGATGATGGAACAAAAGAAGATGTTAATGAAAAAGGATACAGCAAAATTTGTAAGGATAACACTACTGATATTATATGATGTTTTTGCAGTTTTTTTTGCAGAAGTTTTTTCTATATGGACACGTTTTGATTTTAGTTTGAAAAGTGAAGAGGGAATACCTTTTTTACATACAGCATTTCAATATTTTGGTATAAATGTTATAGTTACATTGATTATTTTTGCAGTTATGCATTTATATAACAGCTTATGGAAATATGCAAGCGTACAAGAATTATTGAATGTTGTGATTGCGTGTTTACTAAGTGCAGCATTACAAAGTCTTGGGATGCATATGTTTCAATGGAATATGCCCCGTTCTTATTATATTCTATATTTTTTCTTCCTGTTTGCACTAATATCTGGAAGTAGATTTGTATATCGCGGAATACGTTTGATACGCCACAGCTATTTTGGAGAAGCATCTAGACATACAATTGCTACTATGGTAATTGGAGCAGGTGATAGCGCATATTTTTTAATTAAAAATATGGAAAATAGTTCGTTAATTCGTAATCATGTTGTGTGTGTAATTGATGCAGATAGAAATAAAATTGGTAGTACTATTTTGGGTGCACCAATTGTTGGAAATGATAATAAGATTCCATGGGCTGCAGAAAAATACGAAATACAAGAAATTTTTATTGCAATTCCTAATCTTCCGGGAGAACGTAAAAAAAAGATTCTTGAATTGTGCAAAAATACAGGATGCAAGATTAAAATTTTGCCTAGCATGGCACAAATTGTGAATGAAGAAGTAAGTATATCAAATTTTCGTGAGGTAGAGATTGAAGATTTATTAGGAAGAGAACCAGTAAAAACAAATTTGGATGAAGTTATGGGATATATTGCAGGAAAAGTTGTGCTTGTGACGGGGGGAGGTGGTTCTATTGGAAGTGAGTTGTGTCGACAAATTGCAGAACATCATCCTTTACAACTTGTGATTTTAGACATTTATGAAAATACAACATATGATCTTCAACAGGAATTAAAGAAAAAGTTTCCAAATTTAAATTTGGTTGTATTAATTGGATCTGTAAGAAATACGCATCGAGTTGACACTATTTTTTCTGAGTATAAACCATCTATTGTTTTTCATGCTGCAGCACATAAACATGTGCCATTGATGGAAGACAGTCCAAATGAGGCAATTAAAAATAATGTATTTGGAACGTATAATGTGGCAATGGCGGCTGGAAAAAATGGGGCTGAACGTATGGTATTGATTTCAACTGATAAAGCTGTAAATCCGACAAATATTATGGGGGCTTCTAAACGTATTTGTGAAATGATTATTCAGGCAAGCCAGTTTTTATTTACAACAACAAATTATGTAGCAGTTAGATTTGGAAATGTATTAGGGAGCAACGGAAGTGTGATTCCGTTATTCAAAAGGCAAATTGCAGAAGGTGGACCGGTTACAGTTACAGATAAGAATATTATTCGTTATTTTATGACAATTCCAGAGGCAGTAGCACTTGTTTTACAAGCAGGAGCTTATGCAAACGGAGGAGAAATTTTTGTCTTGGATATGGGAGAACCGATAAAAATTGATGATATGGCGCGAAATTTGATTAAATTATCTGGATTTGAGCCAGATGTAGATATTCCGATTGTGTATACAGGACTTCGCCCAGGAGAAAAAATGTTTGAAGAATGCTTAAAAGAAGAGGAAGGTCTTCAAAAAACGGAAAACGACTTGATTTTTATAGGAAAGCCTATTGAGTTTGATAGAAAAGAATTTTTTATACATTTGAAAGAATTAAAGAAAAAGGCTTATGAAGATGATCCTGAAATGAAGTCGGTTGTAAAGCAAATTGTACCGTCGTATCACATAAAATAATTTTATTTTTATATGAGGGAATATATTGTGTTAAAACTAATGTATATATCTAATAATATAGAAGTAGCTGAAATTGCCCAAAAAAATGGTGTGGATCGTATATGGATCGATTTAGAAACAAAAGGAAAAGAAGCGCGGCAAGCAGGAATGAATACTGTTAAATCTAATCATACGATAGGAGATGTTAGAAAATTACGCCCATTTATTAATAGATCAGAACTATTGGTTCGAATTAATCCTTGGGATAATGAATCAGAGCATGAGATAAATGAAGTGATAGATGCGGGTGCTGATATAATAATGTTACCAATGTGGAAAAGTGTAAATGAAGTTAGAAAATTTGTGGAAACTGTTAATGGAAGGGCACAGACTATTTTGTTGCTAGAAACCAAAGAAGCTGAGAAATGTTTAGATGAGGTGTTAAAAATTGATGGAATTCATGAGATACACATAGGGTTGAATGATTTACATATATCATATGGGTGCAATTTTATGTTTGAACTTTTAGCAAATGGCACTGTGGAAAGAATTTGTAAAAAAATTGCAAAAACAAATATTTCATATGGATTTGGAGGAATTGGTAAACTTGGAGGAGGGCTTTTAAGAGCTGATAATATTATAACGGAACATTACCGTTTGGGTTCATCGATGGTTATTTTATCGCGTTCATTTTGCGATACTAGTACTTTTACAAATATACAGGATGTGGAAAATGAATTTAAATGCGGAATAGAAGATATAAGAAAATTTGAAGAAAAAATTGAAAAAAATTATAGTGAAGAAGATTTTGAAAAAAATAGACAACAGGTTATTTCTTCTGTTAAACAAGTTGTTGAAATGATTGAAAAACAAAAAAGGTGAAGGCAATATTATGGATATTGATGAAAAGATAGTTAAAAAATTAATTTCAAATTATGGAGATGCGTTTTATTTATTGGATTCAAAACAGTTTAAAAAAAATTTTATTGAATTAAAAAGGGAATTTAGTAAAATATATCCGAAATTTAACATCGCATATTCGTATAAAACGAATTATATTCCTGAAATATGTAAAATTGTTAATGAATTAGGTGGATATGCCGAAGTTGTTTCAGAAATGGAATTGGAATTGGCTAAAAAATGTGGAGTCCTAAGTGAAAATATAATTTGGAATGGACCAATCAAAAATCCTCAAAAAGAATATGAATTTTTAAAGGAGGGAGGGGGGGTAAACCTTGATTCTTTAGAGGAAGCATTATTAATTAATGAATTTGCAAAAAAAGTAGATAGACCCATTAGGATAGGAATAAGGTGTAATTATGATGTCAAGGATGGAATTATTTCTAGGTTTGGGCTAGATGTGCAAAGTGATGATTTTAAAAAAGTGATGGAAATTCTGTTACAGAATGATAATATTCACTTTGTAAACTTTCAATGCCATTTTGCAAAAAGGGAAATTGAATATTGGAAAAATAGAGTTGATGGAATGCTTGATATTATTGAAATGACAGGAATAGTTCCAGAAAGAATAGATCTTGGAGGGGGGCTTTTTGGAAAAATGGAAGTTTCTTTGAAAAATCAATTTTCATCTTATATTCCTGATTATTCAGAATATGCAAAAGTTATAGCGACAAGGTTTAAAAATTATTTTAGTGGCAAACAAATGGTGCCAGAATTGATAATAGAACCGGGATCAGCACTTATAGGGGATTGCATGAAGTTTGCAAGTACTGTTAAATCAATAAAAAAGATACGAGGAAAATATGTGGCTTCGGTATTGGGAAGTCAGAAAAACATAAGTATGACAGGCGTAAATCCACCTATACAAATAATACAATTAGGTAAGAAAAGAAAAAAATATATAAATATTGATTTGGTTGGATATACATGTATAGAAAATGATGTAATATATAAAGATTACACGGGAGAGCTAGCGTTAGACGATGTTATTATTATTGGTAATTGTGGTTCATATTCCTTGGTAATGAAACCACCTTTTATTTTGCCTAATTTTCCTGTATTGGATATAGATGAGGGAAAAATAAGAATTGTAAAGAGAAAAGAGGAGTTTGAAGATATATTTCAAACATACGTAATGTGAAAATGAAAAAAATTAATTTAGTATTGAAAAGAATATTTGACATTGTATCATCAGGGGTAATGATAATTATACTTTGGCCTTTTTGGATTATTGTACCAATTATAATAAAGAAAGATTCAAGGGGCCCCATTTTTTTTGAACAGGAAAGGAGAACTATCGATGGGCGTATATTCAAAATGTTAAAATTTCGATCGATGGTAGTGAATGCTGAAAAAATGGGAACGGGTTTATTTAATTATCGAGATGATCCGCGTGTAACAAAAGTTGGGCGGATTTTAAGAAATTATAGTTTAGATGAGTTGCCTCAACTTTTCAATATATTTAGAGGTGATATGTCGGTAGTTGGTCCAAGACCTTGTGTAACTTATGAATTGGGCGATTTTGAAACGTTAAATAAGAAATATAAAAAAAGATTTGAGGTAAAAGCAGGATTGACGGGATTGGCTCAAGTGAAAGGACGTAATGACATATCATGGAATGAAAAAGTTGAATATGATAATCAATATATTGATTTGTTTGATAGATATGGTTGTCTGATAGATTTGAAGATTTTGTTTGAGTCTGTAATTAATGTTTTAAGAAAAGAGAATATTTACGAAAATAAAGTAGATGATTTAATTGATGATGAAGAAGCTGCAAAAAAAGAGGAAGCAGAAATTATTAGATTGGCACATCTTCCTGATTAAATGAGGTGAAATTATGAAATATAGTGTAGAAAATAGACGAATTTGGTTTAAAGGCGAAATTGTAAGCGTAAATGATGCAAAAATTAATGTTTTGGCACCTACAGCTCAGTTTGGATTAAATGTTTTTGAAGGAATTCCATGCTATTGGAATGAAGAAGAAAAACAGTTATTTGCATTTCGATTAGATGATCATTATGCTAGATTAATCAAGTCAGCTCAGTTATTACAAATAAAATGTCAATATGGTAAAAAAGATTTTGAAAAAGCATTTATTGATGTTATAAAAGCAAATGAATATAAAGAAAATCTTTCGGTTAGGCAAACATTATTTGTTGATGGTTTTGGATCTTGGGGATCAGAAGAACCAGTAGAGATGTTTGTGGCTCCTATTCCGAGAGGAAAGACAAGTGCAGAGTACCATAAAAAGGGATTGAATCTATGTGTTGCATCTTGGAGAAGGATTAGTGATGAAAATTTGTCACCTCGAATTAAATGTGGGGCAAATTATATAAATAGCCGTGTCGGACAAAGGGAAGCTTTACGTAATGGTTATGATACATGTTTGTTTCTTAATGCAAATGGAAAAGTTGCAGAAGCTCCAGGATCTTGTTTTTTCATGGTGAAGGGAGAGCAAATTATAACACCAAAACTTACAGATAGTGTTTTAGAGAGTATAACTCGAGATTCTATTATTCAAATTGCAAAGTATAAAGGAATATCAGTTATAGAGAGATCAATTGATAGGACGGAATTATACACATGTGATGAGGCGTTTCTTTGTGGGTCCGCAATGGAAATTACACCAGTATTGACTATAGATCAATATAGTATTGGAAAACAGATGGAGGGAAAAATTACAAATGAATTACATACATTTTATATTGATATAGTTAAAGGAAAAGAACGTAATTTTAAAAATTGGGTAACGCCGATATATTAACGGAGAAAAATGATGAGAAAACGGTATATAGAGGGAAGAGTTTCTGTAATTATTCCAGTCTACAATTTGGAAAAATATATAGAGCAAAGTATAGAATCAGCACTTAATCAGTCTTATGAGGACATTGAGATTGTGTTGGTGGATGATTGCTCCAGCGATGAATCTCCCAAAATCATATTAAACTATGTTCAAAAATATGCGAAAATAATTTATTTTCGCCAGCTTGAAAATTTTGGGGCTGGGGTAGCAAGAAATAAGTGTCTAGAGATGGCAACAGGGCAATATGTTGCTTTTTTGGATGGAGATGATATTTGGCTACCTAAGAAAACGGAAAAACAGATAAAACTTATGAAAGAATATAATTGTCCATTTTCCTATACGGCGATAGAGATGATAGATGAGAGTGGAAAGATAATTAAAGGAAAAAGAGACGTTAAGGAAGCTTGTGATTATAAATTTTTGTTGCATAATACAATGATTCCTACTTCTTCGGTAATTATTGATAGAAATATTATAGGGGATTTTAGAATGTCATTTCGACGAGGGGGGCAGGATTATGCGACTTGGCTAAAATTGATGCGAAACGGAGTTGTGGCTCGTGGGATAAATGAAGCTCTGGTTAAATATAGATTAAATAATAATTCTTTGTCATCTAATAAATTTAAAAGTATAGCACAAGTATGGCAAATTCAGACGAAAGAGGAAAAAATTCCAATCTTTATGGCTGCAATAAATTTGTGCGGCTTTATATTTAATGCTATAAAAAAATATATGTTATAAGGGGTGACAATATTGAAAGTAAGTACGGATATTGTTTTTGTTATTTTAGTTTATAGAAATTATAGTGATTTATATGACTTATGTAAAAGCTTAAAATTGTATGTTCAATTGGATTATAAAATAGTTATTGTTGACGCCTTTTATAATGAAAAGACATCAAGTAAAATAAAAGAATGCGCTAAGGGAGTAGGGGGAGAATATATTTGTGTAGAAAATAAGGGATATGGGTATGGAAATAATCGGGGGATTGAGTATGCAGAAAAATATTTTGAATACAAATTTTTATGTATATGTAATCCTGATACAGTTTTAAAAAGCAATTTGAAATTAAAAGGAATTAATTCTGATATTGCATGTATTGCACCTATTATATGTACATCGGATGGAAAATTTCAAAATCCATATTGGGCTATGAAAAATAAATTTTTGGAATGGATGATGTATATAGGCTATAAAAAACATGTGAATTTTTTCTTATATGTTGCAATAGCAATAAATAAATTTTTGCGAATATTATTTAATATTAGAAATTTAATAAGTACAAAATCTAAATGTGTTATATATGCTTGTCACGGCAGCTTTTTTTTATTGACAAATTCTTTTTTAAATGACAAAAAATTTAGATTTGATGAAGAAATGTTTTTGTTTTTTGAAGAAGCGTTTTTAGCGTTTAGAATTGAGTTGTGTGGTAAAAAAATTATTTATGATAAAAGTATTAAGGTATATCATAAAGAAGATGGAAGTATGAAATTAGCTTCAATAAAAGAGTATCCTTATTTGTGTAAATCATATGTCCATTATTATGAAAAATATAGAAAAAGGCATGGGGAAAAAGGAAAATGCTAATATATGTGTTACTAGTATTAATGGCTATATATATTGTGAATAATAGATTTTTGGGAAAAGATTATTCGATAGTAAATCCAATATCTGTATCCGTTTATGTATGGATACTTGTTATACTGATACATTCATACTTGTTTAGAAATGAAAGATATACATATTATGTTTATAGTATAATAATTTTTGGAAATTTAGCGCTTTCTTTAGGATTTTGGATTACATGTAAAAAGAAATTTAGCTTTGATTTTTCTCCATTAAATGGAAATAGATCTTATGTATATAGCGAAATAGGTTTAAGAAAATTACTGTATTTATTTACAATATTAGAGGGAATAAGAGTATTATATAAGATTTATTTGGTAATTTATAAATTGGCTGGATCATGGAATGCTTTTTTGAAAGAGGGAACTTATGTTCGCAACATGTATCTTTCGTATAATGGAAATATTTTAGAAAATCTATTTGAATTTTTTTGTTCTGCAAATGCGTTAGTGGGGTATGTAGTACTTGGAATTTTGTTCGCAAAAAGCTGCAAAAAATTTTGGAAGTATTTTTTCCTATGGTCGATTTTGGAGATCATATATGCACTGATTACTATGTCAAAAATGTGCTTAATAATGTTTATTATAGTTGTTGGAACAGCTTTTTTAAATAATTTGGGAACTGAAATACAGCAAAAAAAGATAATAAGAAAATATTTTCCAGTTCTAGTTGTTGTATTATTTCTTTTTTTATTATTGATAGGCATGCAAAGAAATTATGCTAACAGTGGCAGTTCATTAGTCTCGATAGTTATTCAGAAGGCGGGAATTTATTTTGCGGGTCCAACAGAAGCTTTAGGAAAATATATTTATTTATATGATACGGACAGATCATTGGGAACTAAAACATTTGTCATTTTGTCAAGAATTTTAAGTAGATTGGCTATATCTTCTAATAATGTGGTTTTGGCACATGGAGACGATATATTTATTGGCTATGAGTCAATAAATGCATATACATGGTTTAAAGTTTTTTATCAGGATTACGGATTTTGGGGAATTATAATAGTTCCCTGTGTAATTGGTATGATTGCAGGAGCGTTTTATAATTCTAAAGAACATAGTTTATTTACGGATGTTGGCTGTGCATGGGGAATTGCTGCAATTGGATTATCGTTTTATACTTTTATATGGGGGCAAACTATTTATGTGTTTATTTTGTTTTACGCTTTTTTTATGCATATAGTTTTTATGAATAGAATTTATGAAAAAAATTGAAGGAGAAACAGAGAGAATGCATAATAAAACATTTGGAGTTGCAATTGTTACTTATAATAGATTAAAATTATTGAAAGAGTGTTTGGAGAGTGTTTCTAATCAGACGATAAGCTTTGATAAAGTAGTGGTTGTTAATAATAATAGTTCTGACGGAACAAAAGAATATTTAGATTCAATATGTAAATATAATAGTTCTATAGTTGTTATTCATGCGGAAGAAAATCTTGGAGGAGCAGGAGGATTTAGTCTTGCAATTAAATCTTTGTATAAAACTGTTGATTATCTGTTGATTATAGATGATGATGCAATGCTTGATAAGTTTTTTCTCCAAAATATTTTAACTCATATGTCAAAAGATATTTTGGCGTATTCAGGAACTGTTGAGACAAAAGAAGTTATTGATACATCCCATAGGAGATATTTAACCAATAAGATCTTTATGTTAAAAAAAGATATACCTTTGAAAGAATACCAAAAGGAGTATTTTGATTATGATTTATCAACTTTTTGTGGCTTATTAATTAATAGTGATATTGTTAAGAAAATTGGATTGCCAAAAAGTGAATATTTTATATGGTATGATGATACAGAATATTCTTTACGAATTAGAAAGTATACTAAAATTAGAAATATTAATTGTGCAAAGATTAATCATAAAACTAACATTGATAGATCAACAAAATTAAGTTGGAAAAGTTATTATGGATATAGAAATGCTATCGACGTTGGGAGAAGATTTTCGAAAAATAAATTTTTATATTTATTGTATAGGTATTTGTTTCATATAATTCGTTTTTTTCAATTTAAAATTGGGTCTATTTTTGTAAAAAAAGAAAGAGAATATAAAAATAAATGCGCACATATGCATTTGATGATTTTGAGAGATTCCTTAAAGAAGCAATTAGGAAAAAATGAAGAATATTATGCAGGCTATAAATTATGATAAAGGAGGGAGACCATAATTTTATATTGGTCAAAGAATAGATGAATATAGTATATGTTGGTGACAATAGAAATAGAGGAAATTTTGGATGTAGAGCAACTAGTACTGCTTTGTCTCAAATGATAGCATCTAAACATAACATTGTAGGAAGAGTAACTGGAAAGTATACTCATTTAAATAATGGAAATCTTTTTTTTGTTAATGGATTTTCTGAGAAAATCTATAGACGGTTGGGAAAGATTAGGCATTGGAATGATATTAAAGTGGGAACCAATTTGTTTTTTAATATGGTTCGTCCCCATGGAAAGGTAATGTTTAGTAATTTTGATTTTTTGACAATTGAAAATTTAGATAAATCAATAAATGATTTAATAAAATGTTTACCGGCAAATCCAGAGTTAAGGGAATTGGATCTTAGACAATATGATTTTGATGCAATGATTGTTAATGGTGAAGGATCTTTTATTTTTTCTACTCCTGCATGGAGAGAATCGATAACAATTACAATGTTAATGCATTGGGCACAGAAATTAGGAAAGAAAGTATTTTTTACAAATGCAATGTTTTCGGATAGTCCAACTTCAGAACATAATGAAAAAGCGTTAAAAGTAGTATATGAGGTTTTAAAAAAATGTGATCTTATTACCGTTAGGGAAAGGTATTCATATGATTATGCAAAAAAATATATGCCGGAATTAAATCCTATCATTATTCCGGATGCATTATTTACGTGGTATAATTATATTAATGACCCTTTTGAAGTGAAAAATGGAAAATATTTTATGGATCATCGTTTAGAATCAGATGAGGCATATGAAAATTTAGATTTTTCAAAACCATACATATGTATATCAGGATCATCAGTTGCGGGAGCTTATTCAGAAAAGAAGGATATAATAGAAAAGTATACATATCTTGTTGATATGGCAAAACAAAAATTTCCTAATCATAATATATATTTAGTCGAAACGTGTGAGGGAGATTATTTTCTATTGGAAGTGTCTAGGAGAACTAATACTCCTATTGTTGGAATGGGAACACCGTTGCTTGCATCAGCTAAAATATTGGCAAATTCAAGTTTGTATATTACAGGAAGATATCATCCGTGTATTTTAGGATCACTGGGTGGAACGCCTTGTGTAATGTTAAGTTCTAATTCTCATAAAACTATTAGTATACAAGAAGTTTTGCAATATGAGGAGCCCTATGAGTATCCGTTCCTATTTAGTAAAAAAGAATGTGGAGAAATGCTAGAAAGAGGAGAAAAATACATAAAGGAAGGAATTGAACTTCGTGAGAAGATTAAATGTAGAGCAAAAGAATTAGCTACTCAAGCTATGCAACTTATGCAGTTTATAGAATAGTTTGTGAGGAAAATAATGGAAAACAGAAATCAAGAACTTATGAAAAATACAATAGTTTTGGGAATTGGACAAATAGTTCCTAAAATAATTGCATTATTTGTTTTACCTTTATTGACAACGTATTTAACAAAAGAAGATTATGGACTGTATGAATTAACATTAAGTGTTGCAAGTTTTTGTATTCCGCTTCTTAGTGTTCAGATTCAGCAGGGAGTTTTTCGATTTCTTCTTGATTCAAACAAAGAAAAAGAAACGATAATTGTAACTAGTTTTTATTTCGTCTTATTTATGTATGCTGTTGCTGCGTGGCCGATTATAGTGGGATGGAATCTATATACACATGATATAATATTAGGAATAATTTTTTTCCTGGGGTATATGGCTGAAATGCTATTGAATTGGTTAGGGCAGGTAGCTAGAGGTATTGGATACAATATAGTATATTCTTTGGCATATGTAATATATTCCGTTTTGTTTATATTCATGCTTTTATTATTTGTAGAAATTCAAAGATTAAATGTTAAAAGTGTGATTTTTTCGATGATTATAGCATATGGCGTTTCATTTGGATTTATTTGGATTAAGCTTAATATTGAAGACTATTTTAAGAAAACACAATGGAATCTAAGTTGGTTAAAAGAACTTTTGAGATATTCAGCGCCTATGGTGATTAGTTCCATTTCTCTTTGGATTGTAAACCTATCAGATCGCTTTTTTGTATCTGCATTTTTAGGAATACAAATGACAGCGGTTTATTCAGTTGCTAACAAGATCCCAAATTTATTTAATTCTGTATATAATATTTTTAATTTAGCTTGGACAGAGAATACTTCAAAATTAACAGCAGAAGAAAAACAGGGACAATATTATAGTAATTTTTTTGAAGTTTTTTTTAATGCAATAGTTGGCTTAATGATAGCATTAATAACGGTTTCTCCTGCATTATTTAAATTTTTAATTAGTAGTAAATATGCAGAGTCGTATGGTCTGATGTCATGGTTATATGTTGGAGTTTTTTTGAGCAGTCTAGTTGCATTCTTGGGATCAATTTATGTAGGTGAAAAGAAGACAAGGAATGTTGGGATATCTTCTGCTATTGGTTCAATAATGAACGTTATCATAAATCTTATTTTTATGAAAAGGTTTGGAGTTATTGTTGCAGCTTTGTCAACAATAATTTCATATTTGATTATTTGTGTTTATAGGGCAATTGATATAAAAAAATATATTCATATTATATATAAACCATTTACTATTATTTGCGGAGTGACAATTGTTTGTGTTGTTGCAGCTATAAATTATGAGTTTTCAATAAAGACAACAATAATATCAGCTATTGTTACCATAATTTATAATTTTTATTTTAATAGATTCATAATTAAAAAAATAATATTTTCAATAGTTAACAAGAAAAATGTGGACAAAATTGAATAGATAATAGAAAATATTAATATAATACAAGAGTATGATTCCTAAGAAAATAAATGTGCAAGCTCTTGTATTATACTAATTATATCAAGCTCGTTATATTAAGTTCGAGTGATTTATGTGAATTAATTAAAGTTAATCACGTTGAAATAGATCGCGTGTATATACTTTATCGTGTACATCATCCAAATTAGAGTCATAGCGGTTGGCAATAATGCTATGGCTTATTTTTTTGAACTTTTCCAAATTATTTATAACTTTACTTCCAAAAAAGGTGACACCATCTTCGAGAGTTGGTTCGTAAATGATTATAGTGGCACCTTTAGCCTTGATTCGTTTCATGACACCTTGAATGCTGCTTTGACGGAAATTATCAGAGTTACTTTTCATAGTAAGCCGATATACTCCGATAACACATACTTTCTCTTTATCGGCAGAATATTCACCATTATGGTAGTAGTCATAGTAGCCAGCAAGGCGCAAAACTTGATCAGCAATGAAGTCTTTTCTTGTTCGGTTACTTTCTACAATAGCAGACATCATATTTTGTGGCACATTATTATAGTTTGCAAGAAGCTGTTTGGTATCTTTCGGGAGGCAGTAACCGCCATAACCGAAGGATGGGTTGTTGTAATGGGTTCCGATTCGCGGATCAAGACACACACCATCGATAATATCTCTTGTATTTAATCCTTTCATTTCTGCATAAGTATCCAATTCATTAAAATACGATACGCGAAGTGCCAGATAGGTATTGGCAAATAATTTTACAGCCTCTGCTTCGGTGAATCCCATAAACAGTGTATCGATGTTTTCCTTGATTGCTCCATCCTGCAGTAATGCTGCAAAGGTGTGGGCAGCTTCGACCAGATGTGAATCTTCCGGATCAGTAGATACAATGATACGGCTGGGATAAAGATTGTCGTACAGTGCCTTGGATTCACGTAGAAATTCAGGGCTGAAGATGATATTGGAACTGTGATATTTTTCTCGAACAGATGCGGTGTATCCGACAGGAATGGTGGATTTAATTACAATGATTGCATCCGGATTAACTTTCAGAACAAGTTCAATTGCTGCTTCTACTGCGGAGGTATCGAAATAATTCTTCTGGCTGTCATAGTTGGTAGGAGTTGCTACAACGACATAATCAGCATTTTTGTATGCGGCTTCACCGTCTAATGTAGCAGTCAGATCCAGTTCTTTAGTGGTCAGATATTTTTCAATGTATTCATCCTGGATGGGAGATTGACGTTTGTTAATCATATCAACTTTTTCCGGGATAATATCTACAGCTGTGACGTGATTGTTTTGTGCCAATAGAGTAGCGATTGACAGACCAACATATCCGGTTCCGGCCACAGCAATGTCCATAGGTGATGGTACATTCCTTTTTTTCTCATGTATTCCATTTGTAAATACGTCAGTGGGTTCGAAACCGAGGACTTCTCCTAACTGTTCCAGTTGAGGAATGGAAGGAAGAAAGTCTTCTTTTTCCATACGAGAGATTAGGGAACGGTTGATTCCGGTTGCATCGGCAAGAGATTGCTGTGTCATGGAGAGTTTCTTACGGTTCGTGATTATGAGGTTCGCCAGGATGGCAGTGGAGAGTTTTTTCATGATGATTTCCTTTCTGTGGCTATAAAATAATGAAAAAGTTATTTATAATAACAAAATAGTGCTAACAACTGTTTGTATAGTATCATAAATTAAACAAAAATGCAATGAAGTGTGAATTTGAACGACAAAATGCGGATTGGAAAAGAAAAAGTGAATTTCATTGTTCATGTGATACTTGAAATTAAGCTTTACAATTTTTAAATGTTGAGAGAGAAAGTAATAAATATTGCAAGAACATGAGTTTGCTAGTATAATAAAGAAAAATGTAGAAGATAGTCAATTTATAGAAGAAATACAGATATTAAACATTAATTATGGAGAGATTGCAATCACTATATTGGAAAAATGATGACTAAGTAGGAGAAATGGATATGTATTTAATATATGGATTAATAAGTGGAGTTTTGTCTGGTGTTCTATCAGGTTGCATTGGATATAGAATTTGTAAAAGAACGATAGTGATTAAACATAATTTAAATCCGACTTGTTGGTTTTGGGTGCATTTTTTAGTCTCAATTTATACAATTATACTAATGCTAATTTCGGATATCATATATGAAAACTTTGCGGATGAAAGAAATTTACCATTGGGACTGAAGGGAATTGTATGTGCATTTATTCAAAATGGTGGAATGCTTGTTTTTGTTATGCTAATTTCTTCTTTAATATACAATTACTTTGTTAAAGTAATAGAATTTAATTATTTTGTTGAACGACACCCATGGATAAAAAAACTTTTTTTCTCAATAGCAGGTATTACCTTAATAATAATGTATATAATGGTAATTGGAAGGTCGCAGGATTATATTAATATATTGGCGGATGAATATAAACCTGCCGTGGTGTGGGGGATTGTCATAATTGAAATATGGGTTGGATTTGGAATGCAGATTAATATTCCACAGCGAAATAATATTAAAAATAGAAATCAGAAAAATAAGAAGAAAGATGAAAAACAAGCAAAAATTGAAAACAAATATATTGTATGGTGCTTGGAATCAATGATTTTATGTCCAATGTTTATGATTTTAGGTATGTATATAGACGAATATATGCCCAAATCAGTACGAAAGGATTGGCAAGCTATATATTGGGGACTAGTTATAGGAAGTGCAGCAATGCTAGTAATTTTATTTATTTTCAATTGGAAAGATTGTCCTAATAAAAGGCGGAGTATTAAAAATTTTGAGAAGATTTTTATGCAGGTGAACAATGATTCATATATAGGACACTTTATGCGAGTGCAATATAAATTAAAAAAAGAAGAAAAAGAATTTGTTTTACAAATTTATCAACCAAACATAGAAATAGAAGAACGAAAAGAATACCCTGATAGCTTCCTAAAAAAATTTGACGAAGCATTCAGAAGAAAAACAGACGTTTATTTGCTTCAACAATATAAAGCTGAAGAAATTCAAAAGAAAATAGAGCAGAAGTTAGAACAGATTTCTAATGAACGAGAAGAATTATTGAAAGAGGCATGGAGTATAGCTTATAAATTATGTGATGATAAGGAAAAACAAAAAAGTAATATGGTTAGCTGTTTAAATAAAAGACTTTAACATAGTGATTTTTATATATAAAATAGACAAATTATACCAAGGGGATAAAATGTTGGAAAAGAAAAATATATTTATTTTATTGCTTTTAACTGCATTGTTTTATTTACTCAATATTCCATCACGTGTATTTGAGTGGTTCTTTCTGTTCTTTTCACTTGCTCTTATTTTAGTTTATCGTATGGAAAAGAACATGTATTTTCACAAAGTTCTACTGTTTTGGTGCGGTGGAACTTTGTTTGCTTTTGGGGTGGGAAAGTTTATTGCAATCCGGCAGCTTCCAGAATTTACAGTGGAAAAATTGTTGCTTGGCATATGTATGGTACTTATCTTGGGAGTGGATTTTGTTTTTCTGCTGAGATACGACAGGTCAGAGACGAGACAGAAAGAAAACGTGAAGGAAAATCTGTTTCGGGAACGAACTTATGATTTGGAGCGTCTCTGTAGTTTTATTCAGGCGGTTCCGATTGTTGGCATGGATGCGCCCTGGGGAGATGGAAAGAGTTTTCTGGTTAATATGATCTATCAGGATGAGGCGATGAAGAAACGCTTTACGTTTATTCAAATTGATTTGCTCACCTGTGATCTGAACGAGATTGAAAGTATCCTATTAGGGGAGATTGAACGCGTTTTGCAGAAAAACGGAATTTATTCGTTTCATGGAAGAAAAACGGGAAAGCTTTTTAAAGATTTTTCGCTTTCAAATGTGTTTTATAATGTTTTGCAGGAGGAAGGGGAAGGAGTTTCTTCTACTTTTATTGGGTTTGAGAAAGATGTCAGACGTTTGGACAAGGATATCTTAATTGTGTTTGAGGATATCGATCGAATCAAGGATCCGGATATTGTACGTAAGATTTTTGCTATTGCAGAGAAGTTGGCTGGAGATAAGATACATATTTTATACCAGTATGAGTTTTCAAATTTGCCTTGGAATAAGGCGTTTTTGGAAAAATATATTCCTTATGAGGTTGCGGTGACGGAACTTTCATTTGAGAGAATTATTGTTGCTTTATGGAAGAAGTGTGGAATGCAGCGGGTTACAGGACTGAAAATTGAAGATGTGAAGTATATTATGACAGCTTCTGTGTCTAATGTGATTTTAACGGATATCCATGAGTTAAAAAAGTATGCTCTTGTGCTGAGACCGCAGAGAATTGCAATTCGCAATGTAGAACTGTATCTTAATGAATTTGTGCTGATATATAAAATGAATGAACGTTACCGGCAGAAGGAAAATGCAAAGTGGTTGGCAATGATCCTTTTTATTAAGCATTTTCTATATGAACAGATGGAACAGATCAAAATGGGAAAACTTCTTTCAGAATCGTTGTTGTTGACTTACAAGAATGAGACATTTGATGTGGAGACATTGATCGGAAGATACCATGCAAACATTTACTCGGAAAATGAGTGTATACAGATTGTTGAGGATCCGGTTAATAATCCCGTTATTTGGATATTTGCCGTGCTGCGATATGATTTTTCAATTCCGAAAGCGGACAGAAACGATCCAAGATGGTTTGCAAACGAATCAGATGGTGTTATGCGAAGAATGCAACACAATGAGCAGGTAAACCGTTTCTTGTGGAATATTAAGGGAAATGGCAATTCGGAATATACCGATATGGAATGGCTTGCAAAGAAAATTTGTGAAACGGTTTTAAATAAAGTAGGAAATCCCCGAAAGAAAGCTTGGGATAAAATCTGGAAAGATGCATTTCAAATGGAAAATGAAAAGAATAACGGTACGGTGCAGTTGTTTGGAGAGACTGCGATGCTTTCTGCCTTTAAGGCTTTGTATGTAACCGGAATTTCAACAGAAAATTGGATCCGGATGATAAAGTTTTATTTTGTGCAGGAGGAAGCACAAGCCATCACCGTAGATATGATCGAAAACCTTAACTTTGTGTCACTGATGAACAAAGATGTTCTGATTGCCGTGGCAAGGGGATTTGTACAATGTAAAGTGGTGGGAAATATGAATGAACAGAAAGCTTTTGCGCGGTTCTTAAAAAATTATTTACAGGCGATCTGGGGACTGGGATATGCCAGAAGAAGAGGAGACTGGTATATTGCCGGTATGTATTCGGAAGAACTGTTACAGAAAAAAGAGTTTGTTGTGGAGGTTCTTGCGGATTATAGGCGTGCGCTGCAAGATGGAGAGCAGAGTGCGTTATTTACGCAAATAAAAGAGGAATTTCAGCTTTTGGTGCAGTTTGTGGATAAGCTTTTAGCTGTTATCAGACATAACCGATCTTTAAAGGCCAGGGAGATGCAATGGAAGAAGGGGGAGACAAGAACTGTTTATGAACACGATGATCTGTTTCAAAAATTAAAAGAAGAAGCTTCAAATATCGATCCGGCAAATGAAGCGGAGAGAGAAGCTTTTATCAAAGAACTTGAGCAGTTGTATCGTGAAGGCAAACTAAATCCAGAAGAGTATCGGATTATAGAGGAATTGCTGCTGAAGAAAGGATGAATGAAGTAAAAGCTTGCATTTGAAATAAAAAAGAAGTACACTCAATTAAGTACACAAAAATAAGAATTGGAGAAATTACAAATGGAAAATCAGGTAAGGGAGATTTCACTTCGCCAGTTATTCTGGAAAGTGATGATGGGATGGAAGTTATGGATTTTATGTGCGGTGTTGTTTGCAATTTTACTTCCGGGAGTGAAGTATGCAAAGGACGTGCGGGCATATCATGCGGCACAGCAGCCGAAGGATGAGAAGCAGGAACCGACAGTTGTTCTTACGGATGACGAGCAGCAGCAGATCGATGATGTAAAGAGTTTAAAGCTTTTAATTGAAAAAAACAGCAATTATATGCAGAATTCGATTTTGATGAACATTGATCCCTATCAGGAGCACAGAATGGAATTACAGTATTACATAGATTCTGATTTTGTGATGAATTACACGAAGGACAGCAAGAAAGATTATACATCCGCGATTGCAAATGCTTATGTGGATTATGCAAATAACGGCGTGGATCAGAAAACGATATGGAAAGATGTTTCTACAAAGTCGGAAGATAAGTATCTGGCAGAACTTGTGTCTGCATATAATAACTCAGATAATACATTTTCTGTGATTATTAAGTATACAGATAAAAAGGGTCTGGAAAGTGTGGCAAAGCAGATACAGAATGAACTGGAAAAGAAGCAACCGGAATTCAGTAAACGTATAGGCGGACATAAGCTCGTATTAGTATCAGAAAATTATCAGATATGTACCGATTCGGATCTTGCAACTTCTCAGGGCAATGTTTCGAATCTGATCAAATCCTACAGGGATCAGATTACTACTCTTAAGTCTGCTATGTCAGAGGATCAGTTGAGTGAACTGGAGCGAGAGGAAAATTTGGAGTCGGATGACAAGGAAGAGTCTGCAGCGGTACAGGTTGCTGCTCCGGCTTTGAGCAAGAAATATGTGGTACTTGGTTTTGTGATGGGAGTATTTCTTGCCGCATTGTATTTGGTTTGTATTGCTGTATTATCAAACAAGCTGCAGGCAGCAGAGGAATTGGTGCGATACTATAAGATGCGTCAGTTTGGTATTATCACCAGGGAGCAGCGCACAAAGGGAATTACTGGATTTTTACTGCGCATCAAGTATCGGAATCAGAAGATGCTTTCTCCGGAGGCATCCCTGCAGATGGCTTCTTCAAATATTGAACTGTATTGTAAGAATGAAGGAATTACAAAGCTTTTCCTGACAGGTTCAGAGATTGAGCGAATGAAGAAAGAATGGATCACAAAGCTGACCGATCATCTGAAAGCAAGTGGTATTCAGGTGGTATATGGGGAGAATATCTGTTATGATTCTGCAGCGATGCGTGAAGCTTCGGAAGCTGGCCATGTCGTGTTAGTGGAGATTACGGATACATCGATCTATCAGGAGATTGAAAAGGAACTTCGCATGTTAAAAGACTGGAATGTTGATGTCATTGGATGTGTAGGAGTGGAATAAAGAACAATGGGAAAATATTTTGGAACAGACGGTTTTCGCGGTGAGGCAAACAAAGTACTGACCGCGGATCATGCATATAAAATTGGACGTTACCTGGGCTGGTATTACAACCAGAATCACAGGGGACGGATCATTATCGGAAAGGACACACGTCGCAGCAGCTACATGTTTGAGTATGCGCTGGTTGCTGGTATTACGGCATCTGGGGCAGATGCATTTTTGCTGCATGTTACCACCACGCCAAGTGTGGCATATGTAGTCCGTACAGAAAATTTCGACTGTGGCATTATGGTTTCTGCCAGTCACAATCCATATTATGACAATGGAATCAAGGTCATGGATGGAAACGGACACAAGATTTCGGCAGAGGTGGAAGCTGCACTGGAGAAATACATAGATGGTGAGATGGGAGAACTGCCTTTTGCATTGCGTGACAAAGTTGGTGTGGCGCGGGATTATGCGATCGGACGGAACCGTTACATCGGCTATCTGATTTCTCTGGCTACCAGATCTTACGATGGCATGCGCGTGGGGCTGGATTGTTCCAACGGAAGTACATTTAATATTGCAAAGAGTGTGTTTGATGCGCTTGGAGCCAAAACATATGTGGTTGGCAATGAGCCGGACGGTACCAACATTAATATGGGATGTGGATCGACACATATCGAAAATCTGCAGAGACTTGTCCGGGAGAAGAATCTGGATTGCGGATTTGCGTTTGACGGAGATGCGGATCGGTGCATTGCCGTGGATGAGAACGGTATGGAAGTGCACGGGGATTATATCCTGTATGTCTGTGGGAAGTATCTGAAGGAATGTGGCCGTCTGCAGAATAATACGGTGGTTGCCACGATCATGTCCAATATGGGATTGTTCAAAGCGATGAAGCGGGAGGGCATCGAGGTATGTGTGACCACGGTTGGCGATAAGTATGTCAATGAGGCGATGGTTGCCAACGGATATGTGCTCGGCGGAGAGCAGTCCGGACATATCATTTTCAGTAAGCATGCGACAACCGGGGATGGAATCCTCACGGCATTGATGCTGATGGAGGTGATCCTGGAGAAGAAGCAGAGCCTCGGCACGCTGTGCAGGGGGATGCAGATGTACCCGCAGCTTTTGAAGAATGTGAAGGTTGAGGACAAGGCTGCGGTTACCGGCAATGCGCGTGTGCAGGCGGAGAAGGATCGGATCAGCACCGCTTTGGGCGAGGATGGAAGAATCCTTCTGCGTGAGAGCGGTACGGAGCCGGTGATCCGTGTGATGGTTGAGGCACAGAGTGATGAGTTGTGTGCGAAGTATGTGGATGAGGTGGTGCAGGTGATCCGGGAGGAAGGGCTTGCGGTGGAGTAGAATGAATAGAATAGTGAGATGGTAAGGGGAGCCGGCGCTGGTGCGCCGGCTTGTTTGTTATATATTTTTCTTGCTATGTTATGCTTTATGAGGAATTGAAACGCGAATTGTCATTTGCGTGAAAATCACTTGATAAAGAATATGAGCGAGAGTATTATGTAAATCCGAAAAGATTTGCTGCTTTTATTTTTGTGGGAGGTAGCAATGATGGAGGACAAGGGAAAAGTAAGGAAGGGATTTTATATTGAGGAAGACTTACTGGAACAGATGGATGGCTTGTTAGAGCAGGCAGATGTGAAATCAAGAAATGAATTTATGAATCATGCATTGAAGTTTTATATCGGTTATCTGACATCAGAGAAAATCGAAAACTATATGCTTTCCACTATTTCCTCAGTGATGCATTCCACAGTGAAAGACAGCGAGAACCGAATGGCTCGTGCGATGTATAGGCTGGCTGTGGAAATATCCAAATTGTCTCATGTGATTGCATATAGTCATGGAGTGAATGAAGAGGAACTAAAGAAGCTACAGGTAAAGTGTATGGATGAAGTGAAAAGAATTAATGGTGCTGTAAGGTTTGAGGATGCATATGAATGCATATGAAATGCATATGAATATCAGAATTAATATAGTTAAAATAGATAAGATGGTTTATAATATCTATAGAGGTGACATTATGCAGATTATAGATCAAATGATTGCAGAAATTGTTAATTTGTTTATAGATTTTCTTTCGAGGTATTGGTTGTTAGGTGGAGGTATTATTCTTGGGTTCTTTTTTAGATGTGATTTATATAAGACTAAAATAGTAATTCCGGAATTACGAAGAAGAAAAGTGCTGACAACTATTGTTTATGTAATGGGGTTAACTATAATGTGGAGTTTATTATATTCGAATCAACAAGATAGCAACATTGGTATTTCTACATTAATATTAACTTTAGTTTATTTATTTGTGGTTGTTGCAGAAAAATGTGATGATGGAACAACAGAAAGTCTATTATTAATTGTAAATGGAACAATGATTACTACATTATCTTTTCAACCTTTCCCTTATAATATTGGATTTGCGTTATTAACAATATTAGTAGCTTGGATTGCATATAAGTGCTGGTTTTCGTTTGAACTTTTAAGTGATTTTATTGAAATAGTTATTATTTCTGTAGAGTCAATAATTGCATCATTGATTATGTCTTGGTGTAAGTGGGATGGAATCTTACATACAATTATATTTGTTGTTTTCTGTGAGACATTTCTTTTTATGATTAATTGTTATTTGAAATTATTTGTGAAGAAGATTTGTAATGAAGATACAGATTTTTATTGGTATGATATTTGTTGATAACAAGATTAATGGTTAATATAAAGGGATGGGAAAAAAATATGAGTAGATTTACAGAAGATGAAGTTAAAACAATAATAACAAATGTCATGACATTACTTAATGAAGATGTCTTTGGTACTATGAAACAAGAGGCAATGCCATTAAGCCAGTTGTTCGAAGTTTTGTTCGATAGCTCAGTTGTTGTCAAATATCCGATATTTTAAACTCAAAAAGCCAAAAACAGGTATGCCAAAAAGACAGATGCTGTCCATCTGCCA
>OMEW01000309.1_pt1 | contig 31657 bp, 28 predicted proteins | sample 1645471 | NCBI WGS metagenome assembly OMEW01 (sample SAMEA103958126, study PRJEB25191) | human gut metagenome | reverse complement strand
CTCCATTTTTGAATACAGGAACGATAATTTCACGAAGAGTGTATTCACCCGGCTGAAGAAGCGTTTTTTTCCATGTCTCAATAGGGTCAAATAAAAGAAGAGGCTCGTTTTCATCGTATGTCTCGTCTGTAAGTGCAATAAGGTCTGCTTTTAACATTCCGTCTGTGTCGTAAACACGGTAAACTGTCTTATTTCCCGGATTAGTAATTTTTTCCGAATTCTCAGAAAGCTTAATCTTTGGAATAAACTTTCCATCATCTCCCATAACAGCGGCAAGCTTGTATACACCACCAAATGCCGGATTATCATTGGAAGTAATCAGACGTGTTCCAACGCCCCAGGAATTGATCTTGGCATCCTGGGCTTTCAGGCTCTCAATCAGATATTCGTCAAGGTCGTTGGAAGCCGCCAGCCTGACCTCCGGCATTCCCGCCTCGCATAGTAAGCGCCTGGCCTCATTGCCCCAGTAGGCGAGATCGCCGGAGTCAATGCGTATGCCCATGAGCTTAATTCCGGTTTCCTTTGCTGCCCGGATGGCATTTTTAATTCCCTCGCGCGTATCGTATGTGTCAACGAGCAGCGTCGTATTGTGCGGATTGCCGCGCATAAAGGCCTTAAACGCGTCAACTTCCCGCTCATAGCTCATCACAAAGGAGTGTGCCATCGTTCCCGCCGCCCGGATACCGTAGTGCTTTGCCGCTGCTTTGTTGGAAGTTCCCGCCGCACCGCCGATGAACGCCGCCCGCGTTTCCGAAAAGCCGCCGAGCTCGTGTCCGCGCCGCACGCCGAATTCCAACAGCGGGCGTTTTTTGCCGTCAAGGTTTGCGGCGTAAGCCATGCGCGACGCTTTGGTTGCAATCAGGCTCTGAGCGTTAAAGATGTTCAAAAGTGCGGCTTCTGCGAGTTCAACCTGCCAGTTCGGCCCAGATACCGAATAGACCGGTTCGTTCGGGAACACCAGTTCGCCTTCCGGTACTGCGCGAATGGTTACTTTTAATTCCTGTCCCTCCAGAAATTGCAGAAATTCATCGTTAAATATCCGGCTGCCGTCTTCGTTACGGTCGTTTTTGAGCGATTCTATATCTTCTTTGCTGAAACGCCACCTTTCCAGCCATTGCATAAATTCGCCGAGCCCGGCCGTCATCAGGTAGCTGCCGCCGAACGGGCATTTGCGGAAAAAGGCTTCCGAAACCTTGTAATCTTCTGCCTTGCCGTCCAAAAACCATGCCTGAGCCATCGTTAGATGATAAAGGTCGCAAAACAGCGGCGTGCCGGTTTCCAGAATATTGGGTCTGGTTTTCATCGTATATGTATTGTTCATGGCTATTCTCCGAAACTTCTGTTGACTAAATTGTGCTGGATTTTCTTGTCTAAAAGGGCGGCGCGAAAAAACTGCGCCGAGGTGATGCTCTTAAGCTTTCCCTGTTCAATAAACGGCAGGTATTTGTCATCGCGCAGGATTTCTCCCGTCTGCCGCTTAATCCCCTGGCACAAGTCTTCAAGAATGACAACGTTCGCGCCGCGTTTTAAAAGGCCGTGCATTGCCTGTAAAACGCAGATGTCGCTTAACACGCCGCAGAGATAGACCTCTTTGTCAGCCCAGTTTGCCGCCAAATCGCGGTAAGCATGGGCTTCGTTCCAGATGTTGGTGGTAGATTTGTACATTTTGGTAACGCCGAGTTCCGGTTTGAACGGTGCCGCCTGTTGCCAGCCCCAGCTTCCGAAAACGCAGTGCAGGGGAAAATTCGCCGCTTCAGACGTTTCGCCGTACGTTTCGGCAAAATGGGTGTCGTAAGTGTCTATAATTTTATCAAAACTTGTCGGAAACAGGCTGTCGGCAAACTTTTGCTGCCGTTCAATCAGTTCGGGGGAGTTGATGCTCAACGCCCCGTGCGGATGAACAAAATCGTTCTGAAAATCTATCCGCATCAAAATACGGTTATTCATTTTAAATTCCCTTCAGGCTTATTCGGGTTAGGAACCGCCTGTCTTCTATAAGCCCTTCAGAAGACGCAGGCGCTTATGTAAAATGCGGCAGCCGCAAAGGCTGTTTTTCGGCGCGTTATGAACGGGACAAGGCCGTAAAACGGAACAATGCCGTAAATCTGCCCGCCGTCCGCTGGTTTCGTTATATAATCCCTTTCTTTTTGTTAAAATACTCCTCAATCAGGTGGTGGTTTTCCGGCGCGATAAAGTTTTTCCAGCGCGCATCGCCGAACTTTATCATATCCCGTACCATCGTTCCTGTAACGAACGGAAAATCCGGGTCGGTCCTGTCTTCAAGCTCAATGTTTTGAAAACATTCCCGAAACCAGTGCGCGTCGTAGCTGGAACCGGCATAGTACGCATCCGGCCGCGGCAGGTCTGGAAAACTCTCGGCGATAAAATCAAGAACATACTCGCCCCATTCCGCCGGGTTGTTGATGTCAAACAGCCCGATGATTTTCAGCCGTTCGTATTCCGGACGGGAGCGGTAAATGTTTTGAATCATCTTTTTGCGTGTGGTGTAGTTTAGGGGATTGCGCGCCGTACCCTGTTCCTGAATGGAACCGAGGACGATGGTAACGCGTTCGCATTCCTTAAGCATCCGGTCAACCAGCTTTTGATGGCCGATATGGAAGGGCTGCGCCCGCATAATGCTCAAACCGTGTTGGTATTTATATTCAGACATTAAAAAAACTCCTTTACAAGGAGCCGCCAACGAAAATTTAAATAGACTTCGTCTGTCTTAAAATCTCATCAAACCGGCTCAGTTTTTATCCGTTCCCTGCTTATAAGCCCTGCAAGCACCGGGAACAGCTTAAGAATAATGCCAAAGGTGCCGAAGTCAAACGAAAAATGAAAGTGTCTTGCACAAAAAACATTTCAGAATATTTCGTTTGGAGATCGTGTCGGGTTTTAGGGGAAATTTTTAAGACAAATTTAAGTACTGTTACGCTATATAAAATCCGAACTAACGGAACTGGAAACGAATGAACAAGCTTTTACTGCTTTTTGGCAGTGCCATAGGATTTACCGATGCCGCTTTTGCCGGCAGTTTTGAATTTTCCGGCTCGGGAATGGCCGGGGAATATTTCGGCATAATGGAAACGCGCCGCGGCAATAATATGGACAATATGCCCAATCGAGCGGTTTTTCGTGCCGACGGCAAATTTGAAGGCGCTTACCGCGCAGTTTCAGGCAGCCGTGTCGGTATTCATGCGGATTATACCGTTGTCGACCGCCAACATGACAAAAATTACCCCGACGGGGACTGGCGTTTTTTCCCGTATTTGTTGGGCGAGGATGACCGTTTCGGAAAATTGACCGCCGGTTATACCTATAATGCCGCGCTTTTGCTGCATACCGGCGCGCATGATATTACCTGGCTGGGGATACGGGACAGCAATCTGACCTATTTTTTAAGCAGCGCGAATTGGAAAAACGGCCGTAAGCAGGTAAAATTCGCCACGCCGAAATCGACGGCGATAATGGATGACGGCCGGGCATTTAAAATCAGTTATTTTACGCCGGAAATCGGCAATACGACATTCGGTTTCAGCTATACGCCGGACAATGCGTCGCGCCGCGGTATGGTCAGCCGTTATGTTGATTACGAAAAGCCGGAAGACGGCTATACGGCGGGAGCCCGCAGCCGGTGGAAACTCGGCGCCGGGAAATTATACACATCTGTGGCATACGGAATTTTTAACCGCACCGATAATGAATGGACGGCAGGCGCTCGCTGGGAATATGCCGGGTTTGACATCGGCTTTTCCTATAAAAAGGCCTGGGTGGACGGGAATAAAAATCCTGTTGCGACGGCTGCTGCCGGGTTTGGGCTGCCTGCATACTTTGACAACTACCGCGAAGGGCAGGCATGGGACATCAGCCTGGGGTACGATTTCGGCAGATTTAAGACGAATATCGCTTATTTGCATACCGAAGCGGAAAACACGCGCCATCGGGATGACCTTTGGGTGCAGTCCAACCGGTTTGCTTATAATGAATATATCGAATTGTATTGGATAAACGGATATCTCAATTCCAAAGGACCCGAGCGCCAAAGTTCCGAAAACAACCGCGGATATGCATTCATAACCGGTGTTGCGCTAAAATATTGACCCCGCTCAGCCGTCTGGGCTAGTTTTTTCTCACGGCGGCTTTAAAACCGTCGTCTGTATTGGCAAAATCAAGGTTGCAGCCATAAAGTCCTGCAATGCGTTTGACAATCGCCAGCCCGAGGCCGCTGCCGGTTTCTTTTTGCCCGGCCGGTCGGAAAAAGCGTTCGCTCAGTCGCGCCAGTACCGCCTCGTCGACGATGGTTCCGGAGTTGACGACCGCAATCTCTTCATTGTCAACCGTTGCGGTAATCTTTGCTCCGTTAGGGCTGTATTTGACGGCATTGTCGAGCAGGTTGCGCAGCAGCAAAGCGGCAAGAACGTGGTTTCCTCGCACAATCGGTGAAGTTGCGCCGATATAAGACGATAAGGTTATGTTTTTCTTCTTTGCCGCTTCGGCATAATTGTCGAACAAAGCGGCGCTGATATCTTTCCAGTCCAAAAGCTCTGTATTGTCATAATGCCCGTTGTCGGCTTCCAGACGCGACAGGGCAAGCAACTGCTCGACCAGATGTTCCGCCCGTTCAATCCCCAGTGAAAGTTTGGCTAGAGCCTGCGTCCGCATCTGGCTGTCGTCGCCGGACATTTCGGCTATTTCAAGCTGGATTTTGAGCGCAGTCAGCGGTGTGCGCAGTTCGTGTGCTGAATCTGAGATAAAACTGCGTTCCCGTGCCAGCAGAGCCTCTATTTTGGCAAACATCCGGTTCATCGCCTTCAGCAGCGGTTTGATTTCCGTTGGCGCTTTTTCTGCGTTGAGCGGGGAGAAATCGTCCGCCGGGCGGCTTTCAATTTCGCTGGCCAGTTTTTTTAACGGGCGGAATTCAATGAAAGTCAATCCGGAAATTGCCAACAGCAGAACGATAAAGCCGGCCAGCCAGGGCAGCATAAATTCTTCAAGAATATCCATTGCCAGATCTTCGCGGTATTCCAGCTCCTGGCCAACGGCAATGATAAATTTTCCGTCTGCCGATTTCAGGCGCACCATGCGCCATTTGTCCCGGTCTTCGCCTATCCGTTCGTTGGCAAAGCTTCCGGCTGCTTCCGCCGCGGTAAAATATTTGCCGTTTTCGTTGTCGTGAAAAATCATTTCGCCCTGCGGCGAGAAAATGGCAAAACCGACCGCATCGTCATCATCATCGGCGTTTTCAATGCCTTTTATCAGCTTATCCGTCGCTTTCTGCGTTTTCAGCGAAACTCCGCTCCAGTCCGCTGCTGCCAGCTGTCGTCCCAACGCCATTTGATAAGTGTCGAAAAATTCATCAATGCTTTCCCGGGTTTCTTTATAGGAGATATAGCCGGCAATTCCCCATACAACGCCCGAAACCAATGCAAAAAAAATCATCAGCCGGAAACTGAGGCTGAATTTCATCGCCTCGCCGTTGAACTTTTGCCAAAACGCCGCAGCTTCTTTTTTCATCCGAAATGCTGCGGCGGCAAACTTGCCCTTCCGTTGGCCGGCAGAAGCGGATGTCTTTGCTTTTTTTGCTCTTTTATCGATTGTATCTGTTCGGGCCATTTTGTTTACTCCGGCGGAAAAGGTTAGTCTTCCAGCGTATATCCGATTTTGTTGATGGTTTTGACAATGTCTTTGCCGAGTTTTTTCCGCAGATGGTGAATGTGCACTTCTACGGCATTGCTGGCAACGTCTTCATCCCATGAATAGAGTTTGTTTTCAATGGCTTCTTTGGACAAGACTTTGTTTTTGTTTAACAACAGAAGTTCCAAAAGCGCCGTTTCCCGCGGCGAGAGGATTACCTTTTCGCCGTTCAGGAGAACGCCTTTGGTTTCGGGGTTGAACGTAATGTCGCGGAAGCGGATAAGCGGTTTCGCCACGCCGCACCGCCGTCGGATAAGGGCGTTCAGCCGCGCTTGTACTTCTTTAAGGGCAAAAGGCTTGCCGAGATAATCGTCTGCGCCGCTGTTCAGTCCTTTAATCCGTTCATCCACGTCGCCGCGGGCAGTTAAAATCAGAACCGGCGTATCAAGTCCGGCATCCCGCCAGGCGCGCAGGATGGAAAGGCCGTCAATGCCCGGAAGTCCCAAATCAAGCACTACTGCATCATACGGCGTTTGCAACAGGGCTTCTTTTCCGTCCGTGCCGTCGTCAAACCAGTCGACGGTAAAGCCGAGCTTGGAAAGCCCGACTTTTATCCCGTCGCCGATAAGGCTGTCGTCTTCAATCAGAAGAATACGCATATCAGGCCGTTTCAGTTAATTATTTCAAAATGATAACGTCAACATCGACTTCTGGCGTTCCCAGCAGCTCTTTGTCGATTTCACCGCGGATTTCAACCGTATTTTCCGGTTTGACAACCTGTCCTCTCCAATCTTCATCATCAATTTCGACGACGATGGAACCGGTTTTGTCGCTGAACTGATATTTTTCGTTACCGAGGTTTTTCTCAATCTTTCCTACCAGAACAACCGGCGTGTCGTCATTCATCTTCAGCGCTTCGGCAACCGTCGAGGAAGAAATTGTCGGTCCCTGAAAACCGCCGCCAAATCCCTGTGCATTGGCCTGCGAAGCCACGGCAAAAGTCAAAACCATCGCGGAAACAGCTAAAATCTTATTCATCGTTTTTCTCCTAAATAAAAGTTGTTAAATAAAGGTTGTTTATCAGAACATCTTTTATTCTGCATTCTAATCTTAAGAAACGCTTAAGGCAAAATAATTTTTTTTATTTTTTTTGCTTTTAAATAAAAAATATATATTTCAATAGGTTAATGTGAGATAAAATGCAAGGGGAGATATCATGGAACGTTTTAGGGCAGTCAGAGATAGCCTCTTTGTCAGTCCGAGATAGTTTTTTCGGTTAGTCAGAGACCGTTTCTTCGGTCAGTCAGAGGCCGTTTCTTCGGTCAGTCAGAGGCCGTTTCTTCGGTCAGTCGGCGGCACTTTCTTCCAGCGAACGCACCACCCGCTGCGGAAACGGGATATTAATCCCTTCTTTTCGGAATTCATTGATAATCTTTTCGCGTATACGGAAAGATATGCCGCTGCTGTTGGCTATGTTTGCCGTGTAGCAGTTAAGCTGGAAGTTCAGACTGCTGTCGCCAAAGTCGAGAAAAGACAGCGCCGGAGCCGGATTGCTCAAAACCTCTTCGTCTTCTCCGGCGATTCGGAGCAGGATTTTCTTAACCTTATCGATATCGCTGTCATAGTCCACCCCGACATTGATGTCCACTCGTGCCATTCTGTTGTCGTAGGTCTTGTTAACAACACTGCCGGCGATAATGGCAGAGTTTGGGATGATAACGTTGGATTTGTTGCCCGTTTCCAGAGTCGTCGAGCGCATGCTGATTTGTTTGACCACGCCTTCATAACCGTTGATGACGACCAAATCGCCGAGCTTTATCGGTCGTTCAAACAAAATGGTAATGCCGGCAACCAGATTGCTGACGACGTTTTGCAGACCTAAACCGGCGCCGAAAGACAGCGCTCCGGCCATCAATGCCAGGCTTTTGAAGCTTCCGCCTGCAACGGCAATGCCGAGGATGACGGAAAGGATAAATCCGAAAAAGCCGATTCCCGAAATAATGGAACTTTTCATCCCCTCGTCAAAGTCCAGCCGGCTTAAGCTGCCGTCCTGCAAGCTGCTCTTCAGCATTTTGACCAGCAGCATTGCCACCCAGAAACTGACCAGCCCGAGAATAATTGACGTAATGGATACATGAACTTCGCCGATGTTGAAACCGGTAAGGAAACCTTTGGTCCGCGCCACCAGAATATCGACCGATACGCCCCATACCGCCAGCAGCACCAAGGCCCCGAACAGATACAATACTGGCGTCAGGATAATGCCGAACCATACTTCGCTTTTGACCAGCGTCCGGGGACTGATGCGAAAAGTCGTAATCCAAAACCGCCGCCGCACAATCAGATGGTAAAACATTTTGAGCAGATTATGGAGAATATATAAAATGCAGATGACGGCAACAGATACGATAAAACGGTTGATAAGGTATTCGGACAGGCTGATGTAGCCGAACAGGGAGAATGTAAAACTGCCAATCATAAAAAACGTAATCAGCAGAGCGGTTTGTGCCGAAGCCGAAAGTTTTTGGATATTGCCGCTTTTAACGTCTTCGTCCGATAAATCCTTAACATCGTACATGACGCGCAGCGCCGCCCAGATGACGGCAAATGCTTTTATGCCGTTGGCGAAAATCTGCATGGAATAGACGATTTCCGGTTCGTGCGACATTTCCGTCGCCAGCTTCTGAAAAAAGGAAACCGCCGTAATCGCCGCCGCTGCCGTAATCAGGGCATTGGAAGCTCTGCGTACTTTTCGCGCTTCAATGTTAAAAATCCGCCAGTCGGGATTATTGGGGGCAAACGCAGCCAGGATTGCTGCGCGCAGAATCAGAAAATAAAGCAGGTATATTGCGGCATTGCGCAAAAGTGCGGCAAATTCGCTTCCTTTCATCAGGTCAAACCCGTTAATCCAAACCCACAGTGCCGCGATAATTGCCGCCGGAATAGCGCCCAGCGCCACGAAAATCCATGCCGCTGCTTTCAGGCGTTGGATATAGGTCGGAGTGCATATCTCCAAATTGTAACCGTAATGCTTTTTGATGTATCCTCTGATGACGACTGCCAAAATTAATGCCGCGCCCAGCATCAGGGTGAGGATAATAAGGCTCTTGGCCGCGTTTTGCTGTTGTTCGGGTTTAAGCTGGCGGTACCAGTTGAATGGCGAAACCAGAATTTCTTTTAAAAAGCTGCCGAAGCTGAGCAGTGACTGCCAAAATTGTTCGGGTTGAAAAATAGAGCTTTGTTTGGCCAGAACGCTGGTCAGCAGTTCTTTGTTGCGCGCTTTGAAGATAAGGGCGTTGATTTCGTCGATTTTAGCAAGAGCCAGCGCTTCCTGTGCCAGCAGGGATTTATATTTAGCCGCGCTGTCTTCAAGCGTTTTTCTTTCTTTGGCAACTTCCGGTACGTCTTTGCCGTTTTCATCGGCCAATCCGTTAAGCGCGCTGATTTTTTGCGTCATGCTCTGCAGTGTGGCCGTATCCTGTTTTTGTTCGTTAAGAATTTGGTTTTGCAGGGAATTGAGCGTCGCAATATAGTCGTCGCTCTCTTCGCGGGAGACGGAACCCCCGTTTATTTTTTTTGTAATGCCGTCCAGTGTCTTATTGATGTCGGAAAAATTAAGCTGGATTTCGGCTGTGTCTTTTTCCGGCTCGGCGGCAAAACAGGAAGCTCCGGCCAGAAACAGAAGTACGGCAATGGTTGTAAACAGTTTTTTTGCTGCAGGCATGTAAACCTCGTGTTTAATTTTTACGTTAGGCGGTTCAGATATTTTTTATAAGGCCGGCAGTATCGGCGGCAGATTTTATCTCCGGTCGTTGTGTATGCGCGGCCGCGTTCTGTGTTTCGCCTTCAATATAGTGCATAAAGAGCTCCTTGCAAGGAAACGTCGGAAATATTTGAGTTTGCTCTTGCATATTCTTTCAGGGCGGTTAAGTTAAAACAAACCCCAAAGGAGGATGTGATGATAAAAGCAAAATATATATATGCCGCCTGTTTTTGCCTGATGGCCGCAAATGTATGCGCGGGAAATAAAACCTGTGCGCAGAAAAAGGCAGAAATCGAAAGCCGGATAGCCATAGCCGAAAATTACGGGCGGACCATGAAAGTTCATGGATTGAAAAAGGCGTTGTCCAAACTGGAAAAGAATTGCACTGACGAAGAATTGTTGCAAAAGCATCAGAACAAAATAAAAGATAAGGAAAACGATGTAAGAAAAGCGGAAGCAGAGCTGGCGGAGGCCAAAGCTTCCGGCAAAGAGCATAAGATTGTCAAAAAGCAAAACAAGCTTGCCGAACAAAAACGCGAATTGGAAAAAGCCGTTTCGGGAAATTAAGCTATCGCACTGCTGACTGTTCTGTTTTTAAGTTTCGTAGGGGGATTGTCTTCTTAACCGCGACAAGATAAATTATTGTTTTTATTTTTCAAAAATCAGGGGCGTGTTTTCTGTGAAACTGACCGGCTGCGTAAAACTTATAAAAAAAATTGTATTTGAAAATAAGTGAATATATAATTCTTTATGTAACTAAATTATCTATAGGTGAAAAATGAAAAAAATTTTAGCAATAGCTTTTGTTGCTCTTTTGGGAGCATGCACAAACGCCGGTCCGTTTGTAACCAATATTTCTGCCGACGGCAATAACGGTTTGGTCATTGAGAAATGTCAGGTACATATGAACGCGTTTATGGGAACGGTATCGAACGATAACTGTACGACAACGGCGATTAAAGTAAGGTAAGGCATTTTCTTCCCGCAGATGCGGTGGAGGCCTTTTTCGAAAGCCGCTGTCGTCAAAAGATAACAGCGGCTTTTTGAAACAGGAAAAGCGGCCGTCAGAATAAAAGATTAGTCCGATAAAAATGATATCTTAATACCAACGTCCGCTTTCTTCAATCATCGCAAAATTAAATATTTCATTTTTGCTGTAAATGTTTTTGTAACCGGTAATTCACGAGCGCCCGAACTATTAGTAATGAGGACGGTTTTCCTGATGTCCTGCCGGTTGGCCGGGATTATGCCGGTAAGAAGGATGCTCCGTATTCGTAACATTTGCATCATGAGAGTTTTCTGTAACGGCCTCCTTGGCTTTTGCTGCGCCTTCTTTTGTTTTCTCCCAAGCATTGCCGCTGACTTCCTTAGTTTTGTCCCAGGCTTTTTCAGAGCCTTCCTTTGTAGCTTCCCAGGCATCGCCGGACTTCTCCGCTATGGCATCGCCGGCTTTGGCCGTTCCTTCTTTAGTGGCATCCCAAGCGTTGCCGCTGACTTCTTTAGTCTTGTCCCAGGCTTTTTCAGAGCCTTCCTTTGTAGCTTCCCAGGCATCGCCGGACTTCTCCGCTATGGCATCGCCGGCTTTGGCCGTTCCTTCTTTAGTGGCATCCCAAGCGTTGCCGCTGACTTCCTTGGTCTTGTCCCAGGCCTTTGCTGTTCCTTCTTTTGTAGCTTCCCAAGCTTTGCTGGTCGTTTCTTTGGTCGCTTCCCAGGCGTTGGCGCTGGCCTCTTTGGTCTTTTCCCAGAGGCTGTCGGTATCGTTGGTTGTATTTTCTGACATTTTAAATTCTCCTTGCTGTATAAACGTATGATTAATGGTGGTAGTATTTTGATGAGCCGAAAGCAAAGCGGCTGAATCGTCCGCCGTTTTCGCATTGAGTTCTGTTCCCGCTAGACAGACGGAGGCAGCCAATGCAAAAGAGGAAATATATTTCCGCGTAGGTTTCATCAGATTATCTCCTAAATAATTGTTGCACGGAAAAAATAAGCGTCGTAACCGGCTTTTTCAAATAATACTTGTGGCGAGAAAACAGGAAAAATATCTTAAAGCTTGGAAAAAATGTCGGGGTAAAACTTTTAGCCAGAAAAAAAAGACATTTCAGGCAATTGCAACTTTTAAGGAAACAATTATTTAAAAGCCGTATTAGATAAAGCCGTAAAAATCAAAAGGGGGAGAAGCAGATGGTCAGTGAAAATAATAAAATAGGCCTGATTCCGGCCATATTGATGGTTGCCGGCAATATGATGGGGTCGGGTGTCTTTATGCTTCCGGCAAACCTTGCGGGAATTGGCAGCATTGCTATCATCGGGTGGCTGGTTACCGTTGTCGGGGCGATAGCCCTTGGGCTGGTTTTTGCCAAATTGACAGAGATCAGTACGGCAGCCGGAGGGCCGTATGCTTATGCCCGTAAGGCGTTTGGCGACTATATGGGGTACCAGACAAACCTTGTTTATTGGCTGGCCAATGTTATCGGCAATGTAGGGCTGGCAGTTGCCGGGCTGGGATATTTGACGCCGTTTTTTCCGGCATTGCGGGATCCGCTGGTGATGGCTCTGGCACAGATTGCGGTTATTTGGTTTTTTACTTATGCCAATATCCTCGGGCCAAAAATTGTCGGCAGGATGCAGGGTGTTACGACGACCATCGCTTTATTTCCGATAATCGGCGTTGCCTTGCTGGGGTGGTTTTGGTTTAATCCGGAAACATATATGCAGGGATGGAATGTATCCGGCGAGAGCAGCCTTTCCGCTATCGGTATGACGTTGAATTTCACGCTCTGGGCATTTATCGGTGTAGAAAGCGCTTCGGTATCCACCGCTGTCGTCAAAAATCCAACCCGCAATGTTCCGATAGCGACGGTTGTAGGGGTTCTGCTTGCCGCCGTGTGTTATGTTCTGAGTTCTTCGGCAATTATGGGGATTATTCCCAATAAGGAACTGATAGTATCGTCAGCGCCGTTTTCACAGGCCGTGAGCATCGCGCTGGGGCCGGTGGCAGGAAAAGTCGTCGCAGTGTGCGCGGCCATCGGGTGCCTGGGATCTTTGGCAGGTTGGACGTTATTGGTCGGACAAACGGCGCAGGCCGCTGCCAAAGACGGATTGTTCGCCAATATTTTTGCGCGGGTCAACCGCCGCGGCGTTCCTTCGGCCGGCTTGGCGATTGTTGCGGCAATAATGACGCTGCAGGTTTTGGCAACCATGTCGCCGACGGCATCCGAACAGTTCGGTAAGATTGCTTCAATTGCGGTTATTATGACATTGCTGCCGTATATTTATTCTTCCGTGGCGATAAAAATTCTCGGTCGTGAAAAGATGAGCGACAGGGAAGGGCTGTTTTATACAATCGTCGGACTGATTGCTGCCGTTTACAGCCTTGCTGCCATGATAGGTTCCAACAGTGAGCAGACGCGGTGGGCGCTGATATTTGTCATCTCGACGATTATTTTTTACGAATTGTCGGTTAACCGGAAAATTGAGATTAAGGAGAAACATTTGAAGCCGGGCGGCTGCTGCGTGCCGCGTTGGGTTCGCTATATGACGCTGGCCATAACCATTCTGGCACTTATTGCCATGTTCTGGGTTTCGGTTGGCGACTACAGTTCTCAAAAACTCAACGAATACATTAACGAACCGGATTCTCCGTCAGTATCGGTGCAGGCACCGGCGGATTGAAATGCCAAATGGCCTGACGCACAGGTTGGGGCGGTTTCTTTCTAGGTCCACAACCCAGGTGCATAGGTAGAGCCGGTCTCTTTCCAGATCCACAACCCAGATGCATAGGTTGGATCGGTTTCTTCTCAAATCACAATCAAAAGGAGACAGTGTAGATGAAAGAATGTATGAAAAATCAGGAAAATAGCCCTCTGGGCATAAAAATACTGCTTGTGTATAACGGTATCAACGACAATACGGCAGCAGCCAGAGCCGTACGCGGGCTGAAATGCGGGCTGGAGGCACAAGATGTAAGCGTTATCGTGTCTGAAAGCGAAGAAGATGCCAAGGCAGTATTGGTATCAGACCCGACGGTTCAATGTATTTTGCTCAAACTGAACAATCAGGATGACAAAGATTATCTGAAAATCGTCGATTTACTGCACGTTTTGCGCGAACATAACCGTGATGTGCCGGTATTTCTGCTTGCCGGCCGTACTGCCGCCTCAAAAGTGTCCACGGAAATTCTCGAGAATGTCAGCGACTTTATTTGGATACTGGAAGATACATCGGATTTTATAGCCGGGCGGGTATTGGCAGCGGTGGAACGTTACCGGCAGTTTATTCTGCCGCCGATGTTTAAGGCGCTGGCAAAGTTTTCCAAAGTGCACGAATATTCGTGGCATACGCCGGGGCATACCGGAGGAACCGGTTTTCTCCGTTCTCCGGCCGGCCGGGCTTTTTTCAACTTTTTTCGGGAACCGGTATTCCGTTCCGATTTGTCCATATCCGTTGGTGAACTGGGCTCGCTCTTAGACCATTCCGGACCGATAGGGGAGAGCGAAAAATATGCCGCAAGAGTATTTGGTGCTGACCGGACATATCATGTAACCAACGGTTCGTCCACATCCAACAGGGTTATCCTGATGGCCAGCGTTACCCGCAATCAGATTGCGCTCTGCGACCGTAATTGTCATAAGTCGGTCGAACACGCTATCACCATGTCTGGCGCGATACCGGTGTATATGGTGCCGACCCGCAACCGGTACGGTATTATCGGGCCGATTACGCCTGACCGCCTGGAACCTGAAGCCGTAAAAGAGAGCATTGCTGAAAATCCGCTCGTTAAAGACGGGATTGATACCAAGCCGGTGCATGCGATTATCACCAACTCAACGTATGACGGCTTGTGTTATAATGTCAACCGGGTCAAGGAGCTGTTGGGAAAAAGTGTCGACCGGCTGCATTTTGACGAAGCCTGGTACGGATATGCGCGTTTTAATCCGATGTACAAGGGGCGTTTTGCAATGTGTTGCGATCCGAAAGACGACGACCGCAAAGGGCCTACCATGTTTGCCACGCAGTCGACGCATAAGCTGCTCGCAGCTTTTTCCCAGGCATCGATGATACACGTTCGTGACGGGCGCAACCCGATTGACCACCAACGCTTTAACGAAGCGTTTATGATGCATGCGTCAACCTCGCCGTTTTATCCGATTATTGCCTCCAATGACATCAGTGCTGCCATGATGGACGGACCGGGCGGCAAGACACTGACCGATGCGTCCATTCGCGAAGCGGTTTCGTTCCGCAAAACGATGGCGCGGCTGTATGCTGAATTTACCGCTGCCGGAAAAGACTGGTTTTTCAATGTCTGGCAGCCGGATTTTGTCAAAGATGCAGAAAGCGGAAAAAAAGTTCCGCTGTATGAGGCGTCCGAGGAACAGTTGGCCTCGGATCCCGGATGCTGGCTGCTTAATCCCGATGAAGAATGGCATGGTTTCGGCAACGTAGAACAGGGTTATTGCATGCTGGATCCGATTAAGGTGTCGATTGTAACGCCGGGTGTCAAATCGGATGCGGAATTAGAGGATTGGGGTATTCCCGCCGCTGTCGTCAGCGCATATCTGGACAATAAAGGGATTGTGGTGGAAAAAACGACCGATTTTACAATTCTTTTTCTGTTTTCTCTTGGCGTAACCAATGGCAAATGGGGAACGCTGCTTAATACGTTGTTTGAGTTTAAACGCGATTATGACAATAACGAGCCGTTGGAGCGCGTTCTGCCGAAACTGGTCAGAGAAACGGAACACGCGTATCATGGCATGGGGCTGAAAGACCTCTGTACCAAAATGTTTACGGCGATGAAAAAGCTCGGAACGACTAAAGCACTGTCCGCCGGATTCTCTATTTTGCCGCACCCTGATATGACGCCGGTGGAAGCTTATGAAAATCTGGTTCATAACAATGTTGAAGCCGTAAGCATTGACGATATGGCAGCGCGGACGGTCGCAACCGGTGTTGTTCCTTATCCGCCGGGAATTCCGCTTTTGATGCCGGGTGAAAATGCCGGCGCAGCCGACGGGCCGATACTTGGTTATTTGAAGGCGCTTCAGGCCTTTGACAGGGATTTCCCCGGCTTTGGCCACGACACCCACGGTGTGGAAATCCGCGACGGAACATATTATGTCTTATGTATAAAAAAGGCGTAATTCCAAGCTGTCCTTGGTAAATAGCTTGAATGAAACCCCGGCTGTCGTTTAGCCGGGGCTTTCTCATAGAAGCCGGACATCCTCGCCGCGATCCGGCCAAACCGGCGGCAGGGAAACCGTTTCTTCCTATTGTTCGTCAGTAGCCCCTTTGCCGATAAACCGGTTATTTCCTTTACGGCGGGAGCGGCGGACTGTCCTGTCAGACAATAAACAGCTTGACATTTTCGGTAAAACACCGTATAAAAACGGAAGTTTTTTAATTATTTTGTCTAACTAAAAGTTATGTCGTATGAAAAAGTTTAATTATTTTTTTGCAGCTGGTTTTTTATTGTTTGTATCATGTGTCGCCAAAGACAAACTTCCTGAAAATCCGAAAGACAAACAGGAATATCGGGACAGTCAGGGAAATTCATGGATATGGAATGCAATGCTGATGCGCTGGGCGCTGACGCCTTCCGGCGGAGGTTCTCCCTCGTATTTTTATTATCCCGGGAACGGTTCCTGGACAAATTCCGGAGGGATAAAAGTTGATCCTCCCGCGGGAGTCCGCAACGTATCCTATGGCTCTGCAAAACCGAATTCTGTCGGTTCCAAGGCTCCGGCTTCGGGCAGTAAGTCAACATCGGGAAAAGGCTTTGGCAGCAGTTTCAGCAGTAAACCTATTGGCGCATGATTAATTTTGTCGGATATGGAAAGAATTAGTTGTACGCCTCGTGAGAATTACCGGGAAATTGTGGAAAAGCAGGGGTTCGGGTTTCACGAGTCCTATTGGATGGAAGATGCCTGCTATTGTTTTACGTCAGCTGAAATTGAAGCGCTTGAAAAAGCGACGGCTGAATGTTACGAAATGTATTGCAAGGCTGTGGAAGCCTGTCTGTATGACAACCGCCGGCTTGATGCGCTTTGCATTCCCGCCGCGGTTCGCGAGGCGATAGTCCGCAGCTGGGAAGAGGATGATTATTCCCTGTACGGGCGCTTTGACTTTGCATTTGTCAACGGCGTGCCGAAATTGCTGGAATTTAACGCCGATACGCCGACTTCTCTGGTAGAGGCCGCCGTCATCCAGTGGTTATGGAAAGAGGATGTTTTTCCGTCGCACGACCAGTTCAATTCCATTCATGAAAAAATGGTGGAATCCTGGAAATATATCCACGAACGATATCAATGCGGCCGGTATTACTTTGCATCAATTTCCGATTGTCTGGAAGACAATGCCACTCTGGGCTATATCATTTCAACGGCCTTTGAGGCGGGGCTTGTTCCTTACGAACTGGATATTCGCAGCATAAGGCATGAAAACGGCTCATTGTTTGCGCCCGACGGTATGCCGATAGACTGTATGTTCAAGCTTTATCCGTGGGAGTTTATGTTTGCAGAGGATTTGACCGGTTGTATGACGGAGATGTGCTGGATAGAACCGCTGTGGAAAGCTTTGATGTCTGACAAGGCCATGCTTCCGGTGCTTTACGAAATGTTCCCCCGGTCTCCCTATATCCTGCCGGCCTATGCCGAACCCGGAAAATTGGAAGCTTATTGTAAAAAGCCGGTATTCTCCCGCGAAGGAGCCAATGTTGAGCTGGTAAAAAACGGTACGATACTGGAAAGCTCTTCCGGTGGGTACGGCAAAGAAGGATACATATATCAGCAGCTTGTTGATATCCCCTGTTTTGATGGCAGATATCCAGTGCTGGGAAGCTGGGTTATCGGCGGTGAGGCGGCCGGAATGGGAATTCGGGAAAACACGTCCAGAATTACCGATGACATGAGCCATTTTGTGCCGCATATCATTGTCTGATTTGTACCGCAAATCATCGTCCGATGATGAAACAAAGACAGTCCGCTCCTTACGGAACGGGCTGTTTTTTTGTATCTGTCAGACTGTTTTTTTTGTATTTATGCGGAAAATAAGGCTATCGGGCTTTTATTCCGGGGATTTACGATTATATGTGAGCTTAAAGTGCGATTACGGAAAATGCCGTCATCTGAAAAATGCGGCTGCTTTGTCGTAAAATTGGGGAGATAACCGTTATGAACAAACATTTGCGAAAGTTTTTGCTGCTTTTGCCGTGCCTGTTGTTGCATCCGGAAGGTTCCCGGGCGATAACCGTCGATATTCCTGCCGGAGAAGTTGTCAGCGGTGGCGACGTTCATTCGGTTGTAACCCAGCGTGTTTATGGCGAGGCTGATAATTTTACCGTTTCGGGAAAGCAGCAGGTTATGTCCGGAGGCGTAACCCGTAACAGCAATATTTATCCGTATGGGCAGCAGGATGTATTGCAGAACGGCATATCATACGGTACTGTTGTGCAGCAATATGCCGTGCAGAATGTCGACGGCCGGGCATATTCTTCCAGTGTCGGTTCGTATGGAACCATAGACGTCAATGCCGGCGGTTATGCTGAAGATACGTCTGTAGACGGCGGCAGCTTTTTTGTTTCATCGGGAGGCACGGCGGAGGGGACGGTTATCGCTTCAGGACACGAATATATATCAGGAACGGACAATAATGCGAAAGTTTCCGGCGGAATTCAGGAAATAAGGGATGGCGGCGCCGCTTTCGGTGCTCAGGTCAGCGGTGGCCGGCAGCAGGTTAATGCCGGTGGAACGGTGCAGGATACAACGGTTTTCGGCCGGGGAACGCAGGAAGTTGCCGGCAAAGCCGTGGCGACAACCGTACAAAACGGCGGTGAAATGACGGTTAAAGACGGCGGAGCCGCAGAGAAGACGACGGTTTCGGGAGGAACAATGACTGTTGATGAAGAAGGCATTGCTCAAAACACGACCGTTTTATCCGGCACTCAGTATGTTTACGGGAGGGACGTCAACGGCAGGGTCAGCGGCGGGGAGCAGATTATAGAAGGCGGCGGCAGTGCCGAAAATGCCGTTGTGTCGGAAAACGGTATTCAGCAGGTCGGATTTTACGGAACGTCGGAGAATACCAGAGTAGATGCCGGCGGTGTACAGACTGTCGGTTGGGAAGGAACTGCTGCCAATACGACGCTAAACGGCGGGACAATGAATGTTGAATCCGGAGGAACATCTCTGCAGGCCAAAATAGTTTCCGGCACTCAGAATGTTTTTGGTACAGACCGCGAAAGCGCTGTTTCCGGCGGCATCCAGATTGTAAAAGAGCAGGGATATGTACATAATGCAGTTATATCAGGTACCGGGATACAACAGGTTGACGCCGGCGGAACTGCAGAAAACTCCGTAATCGAAAATGGCGGCCGCCTTACTGTCGCCGGAGATATTAACGGTGCTGTTATCAAAAAAGGAGGTCAGGCAGAAATACAAAACGGCGGCAAAACGTCAGGAATGTCCATAAACGGCGGAAACTCTTATATCAAATCAGGAGGAGAAGCCGTTTCAAGCGTCATCAGCCTGGGCACAGAGTATGTGGAAGGGAAAAGCGAAAATGCCCGGATTTATATCGGAGGCAGCCAGATTGTCGAAAACGGGGGGATTGCCTCGGGAAGTACCGTAAACCTTTTCGGCGTACAACAGGTTGCCGACGGCGGGCAGGCGGCGGAAAGCAGAATTATCGGCGGGACTCAGATTGTCCGTGGCACTGCCGATGGAACGGAATTGTTTGCCGGGCTGCAGAATATTGAAACCGGCGGACTTGCTTCGGATACTAAAATCCATGGCGGCATACAGACTGTATTCTCAGGCGGAATTTCGCGGAATACGGAGGCCGACGGCGGATTAATCGTATTGCATTCGGGCGGAATTATGTCCGGAATTACAAAAATAACCGATGGCATTCTAAATGTCGCCGGAACAAACAATATTTCAGATTTAGAGTTGAAAAATACCTTGGTAACCATAATAAAGGAACCGGGCTTTTCGCAGCTGCAGATAGATAAGCTCGACGGCAGCGGCATTTTCAGTATCAGCAGCAATTTGGCGCAAAATGAAGCCGATCACTTGGATATCGGGGGCGACAACGGAAATTTCGGGCTGATTGTGCACGATTACAGTGCTGACGGAAATCTGCCTGCAGAATTTAAGCTCATAGACGAAACGTCGTCGGCAGCGGATAACTTTTACTTGGTTGGCAACGCCGTTGATGTTGGTGCTTTCAGATATAATCTGCAGCATGACGGCGATGACTGGGTACTGCATCGGACGCAGGAACATACAGACAGTTCGCTGATTGCCAAAAATACGTACAGTTCGCTGGCCTCGTTATTTTATACGCACCTTAATCCGTTGTACAACCGTTTTCGCATGAAACATAAACGAACCGGAAAAGATGACGGACTATGGATTAAGGGGATTGGCCGCGAAATTAAATTCCGCTACAAAGACCAGACGAAAAGCAATATGAAAATTTATGGAGCGGAAATCGGTTATGACCGTGAAATCTGGCATAATGGCGGAAAGGGCCTGCAGTTGGGGCTGTATGGCGGAACAAGCGATTCAAGACAGAAATACGACCGCGGCGGGCATGGCGACGGCGAAACGCAGAGCCTCGGAGTATATTCAACCCTGAGTACGGCAGATAACTGGTTTGTAGATGTTGTCGGAACGTATTTCTGGCACACGCAGAAGATAAAAAGCTATACGCCTTCGGGTTCCGATGTCAACGGCAAGTATGATGCAAACGCATGGCAGGTTTCGGCTTTTGTCGGAAAGAGATGGGATATTGCCGAAAGCTGGTTTGTCGAACCATATATGGGACTGAACTATATGCGCGTAGACGGAATAGATTACCGGACAAATTTTAATACGCGGGTCAGTGCGTCGGCTGCGGATTATTTGGGAGGCAGTATCGGGGTATCGGGAGGAAAAGAGTTTGTTTTGGCTGATGGAACCGTTTTTGATGCTTACGGACGCTTTAGCCTGATGCACGATTGGGACGGCAAAAGTCCGGTTACCGTGGCAGACGAAATCTTTGCCGAAGATACGTCCTCGCTGCGTTATGAATTGGGGGCGGGAATAGCCGCCGCGTGGAACGAGACAAATTCCGCCTATTTTGAAGCGTCAACCCAGCTTGGCAGCAGCGTCCGTTTTCCGTGGGAAATCAATATCGGCATTCAGTTTAATTTCTGAAAAGCAACAGGCTCGGTATAAGCAGTTCCCCCTAAATGAGAAGTATAGTCCGCAAAGTCATAAAATCATAAAGATTAAAATCCTTCCTCTTTGTAAGGACGGGACATCAGCTCGTCCATAGCCTCATTTATAGATAAACCGCTGAACAGAACTTTGTTGACCGTTTCGCATATCGGCATTTCTATGCCCAGCTCATGTGCACGTTTGACAACGGCTTTGGCCGTATAAATTCCTTCTACCGTACGCGTATTTTCCTCCAGCAGTTTCTCTGCGTGGCCGCAGGCGCCGACCTCATATCCGAAACTGAAATTGCGGGAGGTTGCACAGTTTGCCGTCAAAACGAGGTCACCCATGCCGCTCATCCCCATCATCGTGCGCAAGGTTCCGCCCAAAGCCTTGGACAGCCGTACCATTTCGTTAAAGCCGCGTGTAATCAGCGCCGCTCGCGCCCCGTCGCCGAGTTTAGCCCCTTCAACAACGCCCGAAGCGATGGCAATGACGTTTTTGACGCTCCCGCCGATTTGCGGCGAAATCATGTCAGCGGTCAGATATGGGCGGAAATAAGGCGTTCCGAGCATGTTGGCAAGTTCGGAGGCAATTCCCTCTTTAGCACAGGCAATCGTAACGGAGGCCAGCTTCTGTTTGGCAACATCGACTGCAAACCCCGGACCGGACAAAATGGCAACCGTAGCATAAGGAATTTCTTCCTGCAATACTTCCGAGAGCATCTTTCCCGTTTCCACTTCAATCCCTTTGGCGCATAAAACGATAACCGTGTCTTCTTTGACATAGGATTTCATCTGTTTCAGCATCAAACGTGTCCATTGTGCCGAAGTTGTCAGCAGAATAACCTTGGCAAATGCGAAAACATCGGCGATATCGGCAGAGGCTCTGATGGCATCAGGCAGGGGAATATCCGGCAGGAACATTTTATTGACGTGCTTCTGGTTGACGGAGTCGACAACTTCCTGTTCGCGTGCCCAGCACAAAACGTCGTTTCCGGCGCGTGCAGCAGTTAAAGCCAGCGCCGTTCCCCAAATTCCCGTTCCTATAATGCCGATTCTTTTCATAAATTTCTCCTTAAACAATATTCAAAAACTGCCGCAACGCATAGCATCAGGCTGTTCTCCGCTTATAAGCGGAATTTACAGAATTATAGTTAATAAAATATAAATATTGCCCGGGTAACCATTTCATCATTACGCGGTTGTTTAAGGAATTTTCGATTGGCACCTATAATCTTGAGCAGATAACGCGGAAAGCCGCTGATTTGAGGCTTAAGATGAAAACCAGTAAGAAGCTTCATAAACAAACTATCCGCGGAATATTAAGCAACCGTTTTTATATCGGGGAAATGTATAGCGGCGGGCAATATTATCCGCAATGCGGCGGCTATCGGACGAGAGAGGAAAATGGGGTTGAAAAAGTGAGAGAGGCATTAAAAACATGCCTAAAACCGTTGTCGAGAAATTGGTTGCCTGTTTGGATGAAGAAATTTACAAAGACCATAAAATGGAAATAGAAGCCAAGAAAGCATTGGACAGGCAGATTGCCGGTTTTGCCGAAAAGGAAAGCCGGTTGATAGTCTTGTTTACGGAAGGCAGTATTACACAGGATTTATATACCAAAAAACTAACCGAGTACAGACAGGATAAGAAAAAACTGGAAGAGCGGTTAACCGACTATAGTCATCTGACTAAGCAAGGTCTAATAACGCTCAAATACTTGGCTGGCTTGCTTTTGATGTCAGACCAGATATGGAATTTTCTGAACAACGACAAAAAACAGCAGGTTTTAAAATTACTTTGTTCGGAAATTTTATTGGACGGTAAAAATGTAGATATTTCAATAAGAAAGCCTATTTTAGCACTGACTAAAATAGGCTCTTGTCAAGTCTGGCTGGAAGAAAGGGCAATTTCCATGGCAAAATTTAATTATAAACTATGAGCTGTTTCTTAGACACCGTGAAGAAATTCTCATTATGAAGGAATATCCGACGCTGATTTCGCAAGAGCTTTGGGAACAATGCCAAAAGCAAAAAGCCCTGAACAATCATAACGGCGCGGGATTGAAATACAGCCAAAAGCCTTTTGTACTGAGAGGTTTAATCACCTGTGGAAGAACGGGAAGGGTCTGTCCTTGCGAAGACCAACTGAGAAGAAAATACTATTCATGGGTGGTTTGTTACACCAAAACCGGGCAGAGGCGATACATCCCGGAACAAGATGTTTTAAGTGCGATAGAAACCGTCTTAAACCGTATCAAAGTACCGGATTCCTTGATAAATCCGCTGTATGAAGATATTAAAAATGCTGAAATTTTAGAAAAACAATACTGTCAGCAGGAAATCGGAAAACTGAGACAGGAACAGGAGAAATTGAAGGCAAAATTGGATAATTTGTTTGATTTGCGTTTGGACGGAGAGCTTGACCGAGAAACGTTTGAAACCAAGCGCAATGAAATCCAACTCAAAATTGACCGTATGGGAAGAAAGATTAAAACCTATGAAAAGGCGGGGAATGCCTTTACTTCAACGATATTAGATCTCATAAATCTTGCGTCGCAGGCAGGAAGAGTATTTGCCAAATCCGATCATCTTGAACTGAAACATCTGTTGTTAAAATTTGTTTTTAAGGAAATGATATTAACGGAAGGAGAATTGACGTATGAGCTGAATTTTCCGTTCAGCGAGTTTGAAAAGGCGTATTTTTACGAAAAAAGAAGCAAATTTTTACAAGGCTCGCAACACGAGGAAAGCCAAGACCTTGAGGATAATAAAACGAATGAAAACGCAAAATCGTTCGGGCCGAAAATTGCTTTTAAAAATCAAAGAGTTGCGTCAAAAAACGCAACTCTTCTCCAGTCTGGCTGGAGCGATTTCGCAATTTGCGGACTAAAATTTGACATTTTTAATTTTTGTGTATTATAAATCCAAAATTGATTTGAAATTAGTTAAACACTTGCACCTTGAAAAATAAATTCCTAAATAAACAGCATAAATAAAAACTATACAGCTTTAGGATATAAAATGAGACTTAAGAACTTAGAAAAAAGTATTATTTTAAGAAAATTTTATGCAGAAGGTATGAATTTGTCTGAATTGTATTCCATCTTGGGAGATTGTGAATATATAGAAGACTTACATTTTGAAACAGGTGAAAGAAAGTATATCATTGGTACCATAAGAAAGCCCTATATATACGATGCAAAGAGAACTATTGGTGTATATGATGCTACCGGTATGAATGAGTATAAATTTTTTAAATTCTTGATAAAAGAAGAAGCTGAATATTTTCTAATTGCTTGTCATTATGAAGGAAGTTTTGGGGGATTTAGTATTATTCGTGATTATTTAGCTCAAAAAATTAAAGATTCAAGATTTGAAATTATTTATAAAGTATTTGAAGATATAAAAATCTCCGATTTAAAGAAAATTCAGTTAATATCATCAACATATGAAAAAAAACAAAAGTATTTTGGTATATTTAAGAAAACCAAGCAAGAGGTAAGAGAGATTAATATAGATTGCAAAGATAATCAAGAAATTGTTACTAAAGATAATATTGTAAAGTATTTAGATTTACCTGATACAACTAGCATAGACGAAGATAATAGTATATTATATTTAGTCCTTAAAAATAATCGTAAAATAAATATATTGCAGCCTCAGAATACTCATTTCAAGTTAGAGAATTTAAAATATAAAGATAACCTTCCTGAAAAAAATGATTTTGTGAATAAAGTTTATAAGACATGGGAGAATATTTAAAGTGTATTTGGTTTTCGGAATTATAATATCTTTATTGTTAGCTTTCTTTTTTGATATTAAAACTAATAATTTAATATCGTTTTATTCTATGATTTTACCTTTTGTTTTGGGTTTAATTATTGGAATTAAATCATTAATGTTTGTCATCAACAAAGATGATTATAAAGATGAAAAAAATATAAAAAATAACTTAAATACAATGTCAGAGGATATTTTTAAACGTTTATACTTCTTCTTTATAATCTCTCTAGTTGTCTTTTTTGTGCTAGTATTAAAGGTTGATACAAATAATGTCTTAATACAAAAAATTTTGCAGTACTCTTGTATTATCCCTTATATAGAAATTACTGATTATACATCAAACTTGATAGTAGAGCTTGTAATATTCCTGTCTTTTTATTATTTTATTTTGGTTCTTGTCGATATTTTTACAATTATGAAAGAAACTATAAATCTTAATAATTTGAAGAATAAAATAAATAGAAAATCTTAATTAAATTATAAAAACAACCGCAATTTATCAACTAACCAAAACCTGTTGCTTCACCATTTTTACTTCATCGGCGATTTGGGCGTATGTATCCAAATCTTGAGTAGGGTGCTTGAACCATTGTATCGGGTTGTTGCATTTTATAAATTTATCAAAAGGCGCTCTGACTGTATATTTCAACTTTTTATCATGTAATGTGCAGTCTTTTATAAGCAGTTTTAGAAGTTTGTTTTGTTTATTAGGTGACGCATTGTGTATAATGTCTGATAAATTACCGGCAATATCAAGCAAATTGTCAACGGTTGCTTTTATGTCTTTTGTAATTTCTTTATATTTTGCAATAGATTCTTCCAATCGTGTTTTTTCATCAGCAATAGCATTTATTTGACGGTTGTATATGGCTTCTTTGATTTTACCAGATACATATAAGTCAGTTAAATTATCTTCTTTATTGATTAAGATTTGAAGTTCCGTCTGTAAATTGCGTTTCAGATTAGCATTCATGACGGTTTCTTCTTCCAAATTATTTAAAACATTTTTCTTTAATGCCTCAAGAACTCTGTTTGGTATTTGTATTTTGCTAAACAATTCACTATCCAACTGTGCAAACAATATATTTTCATTAACTAAACCCTGTTTGCAGTTTCCGCGTAAATGACTGCATTTGAGATACACGTACCTTTTGCCATTTTTTTTAATTTTATGTTCTGGCGTAATGGCACAGCCGCAAGTATCGCATTTAATCAAGCCTCTAAATGCAAATTGAATGGCTTTATATTCTTGTTGATGACTAAAAACATCGCGGCTTTTGGATTGAAACACCTCTTGAACTTTGTCAAATAAAGCTTTTGAAATGATTGGCTCGTATATGTGAGGGAGGAGGTTGCCTTTTACTTTCATCATTCCATAATAAAAAGGATTCTTGAGAATATCTTCAATTTTATTGCGGCTGATAAAAGTGCGTTTACCAAATTTAGGTGATTTTTCATAATGATTTTTTTCTTTAGATGTTAAACCTAATTCTCTTGCTTTATACCAAAGGCTTTGTAAAGAATGTAAACCGGTTGCATACTCTTCAAACAATATTTTAATGATTGGTGCGCGTTCAGTATCAATAATAAGTGTAGCTTTTCTGTCTTCATCTCTTGTATTTAAATAACCGATTGGAGCTAATCCCTGCCATTTACCGACTGCCCAGTTTTGTTTTTGGCTGGCTTTTACTTTATCTATCATTGTATTAACTTGGAAATTAGCCATAAGAACGTGCATATTCCAAAAGGTTAAATCCATAGCCGCAGAATCTTTGGTAATAATTAAATCTTCTTTCAAAAAGTGAATTTCAATTTTACCTTCTTTGCGCAATTTGTTTAATTCGTAAGTGTCATCATAAGAACGTTGTAATCTGTCGACATAATTAACAATAATAGCAACTTTACCAGCACAAGATTTAGCGAAGTCAAGCATTTCATGATATTGTTTTCGTTCGCCTTTGGTTGAACTTTCATCAATACTCAAATCTTTTACAATTTTTAATCCATTATCAATACAATATTGAGTAATCGTTTCCATTTGAACATCAAGAGAAACACCTTTGTCTTTTTGTTTTTTACTGGATACACGGGCGAAGACGATTGCTTGCGTGCATTTTTCATTTGGATCATAATTTAACTTCTTAGCCATTTTTAATAATCCTCTTCTTCATCATAAAAATCTTCGTTTTCTGCATAAAAATCATCTGCATTCATAGCTTCGATAAAGTTTCCGGTTTTATTGTCATGGATTTTTACGACCGTCCAGGAAGGATCAGATATATTAAAATCAACGTTAATATCATCCGAACCTTCAAAAACTGCTGCACTATGCGAATAAATATTCGAGTAGTCTTTTGTAAAATGCTTTTCAATTTCAGGTGTTAACCGACAAACGCAAACCATACCGGAATCAGCGCAAAATTCTTTATGGATAATATAACTGCCATAGATTTTATTACTCCAATCGCCAAAACCGGTATCACAAACATAAGCCGGAAAGCCGGTTAAATCAGTCAAAGCTTTGGAAACTGCGTCATTAAATGTTTTCGGACTGTCATCTAAAAATTTACAACATTCGTCCCAAGTCTTATTATCCAAAATATAGCAAGGATCCGTAACGACATATTTTACAAGTAGATTCATTTTTATTACTCCATTGTTTTTACACTATATTTATTATGTCGCGATAATTTGGGAATGTACGCAAAAAAATGAGCCCGTTTGTAACTTTTTTACTTATAAATTACTGATATTTCAAAATGTTAACCTGATTTACAAAATAAATGAGGTTGGTTGTTAACTTCTTTACCTTAAGGAAGAGAAGTTGTTTTTAAAGTTTGTGACGTTAACGACTATTTATTTTACGTCTTGCTTTTCTTGTTCTAAAACCATTTCAACTGCAATTTTATAAAAGTTTATAAGATTTGTAGCCATTTCATTTAATTCAATATCCGTAACGTCGGGATAGAGAATTGACAACTCATAAGCGAGCTTACTTCTATTATCATTTTTCATGTTATATAGAAGTGTTTGTGTTTTGAATTTCTACTAAATTTTTTTTTAAGAAAATTGAAATTTATATATAAAAAAAACTTTGTTTGTAAGAAACAAAGATTAAAAATAAATGATAAGAATAAAAACACGTTATTTTTTTAAGAATTTTAGATGAGATTTGGCAATATGAAGCTCGGTATAATCATCTAATATTCATTCTCTGATGTATGTTAAATTTACAAAAAGAGGGATATTTTTCTTACTAGCAAAGACAAGAGCTGTTCTGTTTCCGTTTTGAATACCATCTTGAGTAGCAAACTCCATTGCTTCGTTAATTACTTGGTAAAGTTTTTGTTCATCACTTATTTCTTGAGCTATAAACATATTTACAATTGGTAGATTTTTATGTTTGCAATAGTCCAAAACTTCCAAATATTGAGATATCCGTGCCAGTTGCTATAAAAACAGCTTGAGTTGCTTGTTCTTGTTGTTCTTTTGATTCAGAATGATTCATTTTTTGTCCTTATAAGCTTATATGTTTATATATTATAACAATAAATTTGCTATATTTTATAGTCATCAAGATTTATTTATTGTAACTTGATGTCGTTAGGGTAAATAAGTTGTTTTCTTTTTTTGCTGTATTGATAAATTTGTTGTAAGTTAATATATAAAACTGATTTTAGTAAAGATAAGGAACATTAGATGAAGGTATTGATATCAATAAAACCTGAGTTTGTAGAAAAAATATTTTCAGGAGAAAAGCAATTTGAATATAGAAAGTCAATTTTTAAAAGACAAAATATTGATACAATCATAATATATGAAACAAAACCTATTGGTAAAATTGTTGGTGAAATTCAATTTAATGAGATATTAGTTGATACACCTCAAAATATATGGAATAAAACAAAAGAAAAGTCAGGTATTTCTGAAAAGTTCTTTTTTGAATATTTCCAAAATAGAAATTTAGCTTATGCGATCAAGATTAATAAAACTATAAAATATGATAAAGCTATAAATCCCAAAGAAGAAGGTTTAATATTTACGGCTCCACAGTCTTTTAGATATATAAAAGACTTATAAAATTATTTTGTGTATAACGTCTCATTTTTATTGTCTCGTTTAAATGTCGCGTATTATTATAAGCACGGAGATAAGATATGGTTTGCTTAAATAAATATATTTCATTAATTGAAGAGAGTAATACAAAAGAAACTGTTTGGGAAACAATTAAGTTTATAGGGTTAGATTATCAAAAAACAGTTGATATGTTATATCGCAAAAACTCTGGTATATTTTATACAGGGTTGGATTTAGCAGAATATATCTCTAAAAAACTAATAGATTATATAAAAGCTTCTAACAAAGATATTTATAGCTTACGGTTGCTTGAACCATGTGTTGGTATAGGAAATTTTATATTTTCATATTTAAGGATACTTAGTCAAACAAACACGGAAACATCAAATATAAAAAAAATAATAGATAATATTTATGTATGCGATATAGATCGGCAAGCTTTAGGTATATATAAAAATATGTCTATTTTGGTATTAAAATTCATAAGAATTACTGGACTGAACATTTAAAAAATAAATTATCATTTAATATTTCAGCTGAAGAGTGCAAATATATATCATATGATAGTGTCTTTAGTTCTATTGTGGATAAATTCGATATAATTATTACAAATCCACCATATAAAAATTTAAAAGCTAATGAAAATAATTATTTAGATTTAAATGATTATATAAGAGATAAATCTATTTATAAAATAATTTCAGAGTATGTAAAAAAACATTTTTCTTATGCGAATGAAGGCGTATTAAATATGTATAAAATCTTCGTTGAAGATATTTTATGTCAATATACAAAGAATGATGCTATTGTTTCATTGTTAATACCTAGTACAATTATTTCTGATAAAACATGTAGTAAGTTAAGGAATTTTATCTTAAATGAAAATAAGCTAGTTTCAATAACAGAAGTTAATGAAAACGACAAAAATATAGATGCACAACAATCAATGGTTTCACTTTTAATACATAAAGGCAAAAAAACCTCTAGAATAGGTATTGATAATATAAAAAATAACGAAGAACATACTATAGATTATAACAATATAAAAGAGTTACCATTAGCTAACTATTTATGTAAACTTTCGGAAAGTGAAATTAGTATTCTTAAAAAAATATATCAATTTCCAAAAATAAAAGATTTAGATTTTATTGATAATAAGCGAGGAGAATTAGATTTAACAGCCAATAAAAAATATATCAGCAAGCAACAAACTCCTTATAAATTAATCAGGGGAAGGGACTTGGCATTTTACAAATTAAAGGAAGAGCAAAGTGAATATGTGTTATCTGAATTTGTTCAAATAAGCACAAAAAATCATTTCATAAAACAAGATCGTATTGCATGTCAGCAAATATCCAATATAAACTGTGACAGACGATTAAAATTTATTTATCTTAAAAAGAATTATGTACTTGCAAATTCTTGTAATTTTATTTCTATATCAAAAAATAAATATAATATAGATATATATACTTTATTGGGAATTTTAAATTCTAGTCTATTGAATTGGTATTTTAAATTAATTAGTTCCAATAATCATATCAATAATTATGAAATAGATGAATTTCCTATTCCTATAGGTTATAGTCGTATAAATGAAATTGGCCTAATGGTTAAAGAATATTTAGAATTTGGAGATGATAACATTTTGTTAAATATAGATAAAATGGTAAATGAAGCCTTTGGCTTAAATGAAGAAAAGAAAGAAATTTCTAGTTTTATATCTGCAAGAGATAAGGATTTATTTAGCATTATTTCTACAATGAAATGTGATATTCAGATTAAAAATGAAGAAGATTTGGAAAGTTTTTGTATGGATAATAATATTCAATTAAACTCGAGAGATAAGGAATTAATTAAAAATATCTTTACAAAATATAAAAAACTAGAAAAGAACATACTTCTAAACCATATAACATTTAAACTTAGTGATTTAGATATGGAAATGATTATTAATATACCTCAAGGAGGAAATTGGAAAAATATTCCAGATGATGTTATTTCTAAGTCAGAAAGACTAAAAAAGATAAAACAATCAGGAGGAAGAACAACATTATATGGAAGAATTGATTATAATAAGCCTTCTTATACTATAACTACATATTTTAATAGACCAGGTAATGGAACATATGTTCATCCTGTCCATAATAGAGTCATTTCAGTCCGAGAAGCGGCAAGATTTCAAAGTTTTTGCGATGATTATTATTTTATTGGAAATAAATCAGATATGCTGAAACAGGTAGGAAATGCAGTTCCTCCATTATTAGCATATCAAATAGCCAAACAAATAGCATCTAAGTTATCGGTAAATATATGTTTAGATTTATTTTGCGGTGCTGGAGGAATGTCTCAAGGATTTAAACATGCTGGATTTTCAACAGTTATGGGAGTTGATTTTGATCAAAGTGCATGTATGACATATAAGGTAAATAATCCTGAGGTTGAGGTGCTATGTGAAGATTTAACTAAATCGGATGTCAAGAACTATATTATAAATAGAGCAAAAGAACAAAAAGTAGATTTAATTTGTGGCGGACCTCCTTGTCAAGGTTTTTCAATGGCAGGAAAAAGATTTATTGATGATCCAAGAAACCAACTATTTAAAGAGTATTTGCACTTGGTCGAAAATATAAAGCCTAAGGTATTTGTATTTGAAAATGTAGAAGGATTACTTACTTTTCAGAATGGAGAAATATATAAACAGATATTGGATGAATTTTCTAAAATAGGGTATAATATAGCCGCTAGAATGTTAAAAGCATCTGATTATGCTGTCCCTCAGAAAAGGAAAAGAATTATTATTATCGGAATAAAAAACGATATTAATGTAATACCAGAAGCATGCTTTCCTGAAAAAATAGAGTTAGACGACGATATAATTTCAGCAAGGAATGCAATTGGAGATATAGAAACGATTCAATGTTCAGAAGATGCATTATATAGTAATACAAGTTCTTCTCTATATATAAAAATGCTAAGAAAAGAAATTTCTTTTGAAGAATTTTTAGATAAAATCAGACAAAAGAGTAAGATTGGTAACATTGAAAGTTCTAAACAATTGTCTTTATTCGCTGCATAAACGAATTTGTATTACTCCAATTAACTTGTTTAATTTTGTTAATGCTCCATCAAAATCATTATTAGATATATTTTCTAATATATCTTTTATTATTAGTTGTTCATTTGCATTAA
>OMEW01000245.1_pt1 | contig 37133 bp, 24 predicted proteins | sample 1645471 | NCBI WGS metagenome assembly OMEW01 (sample SAMEA103958126, study PRJEB25191) | human gut metagenome | reverse complement strand
TCTTTTCCGTATCGCCAATTTATATGCTTATCCCCACTAAATTTCTACTGACCCGATTATTCCTGCTCCCCACCACCATCCGCTGCGTCCGGTGTCGTGCAGGCGGCGGAATGTGATTGGAATCATCAGAAGATTCATCAGCCAGGATATCGTGTCGTGAGTGATTGCGCAGATGATGATAACGACAAGCGCGGTCCACCAGAATTCCGAACGGCGCGAGCGGCCGTTAAACTGAAAGATTTTGTTGCATGCGGCTTTCAGTGCCTCTCCGATAGAAAGTTGTGGTAATTGTTGTGTATTCATAATCAAAGGTTTTAGAGCGTTTCTTATCAATTATGAGCGATTAGCACGGTGGCATATGCGGAGATGCCTTCCTGACGTCCGGTGAAGCCAAGCCGCTCGGTGGTGGTGGCTTTTACCGAGATGTCATCTGGATCGCAGCCAATGCATTCAGCCATAGCCTTCTGCATGGCGGGGATGTGGGGATTCATCTTCGGCGCCTCGGCGCAGATGGTGATGTCGGCGTTTCCAAAGGTGTAGCCTTTTTCCCGCAACAAGTCGGCCACGCATCTGAGCAGCTTCTTGCTGTCGATGCCTTTGTAGGCAGGGTCGGAGTCGGGGAAGTGGAAACCGATGTCGCGCAGCGCCGCAGCTCCGAGCATTGCATCGCAGAGCGCGTGGATTGCCACGTCGGCGTCGCTGTGGCCGAGCAGCCCGAGTGAGTGCTCGATTTTCACGCCGCCAATCCAAAGGTCGCGACCTTCGACAAGGCGGTGCACGTCAAATCCGAAGCCGGTGCGGAAGGGTAAAGCCATATCGTTTTATTTTTTGCCTAACAGGTGTTTGAGTCCGTCCATGTCAAACGTCAACGAGAAACGTAGCGTTTGGTCGAGAGGGCTGTTTTGAGCCGTTGCAATCATGTATGCTGCGTCGAGCTGCACCACGTTGAGCGAGAATCCGGCACCAAATGAGAAGTACTGGCGGTTGCCCTTCATGGCGTTCTCATAGAAATATCCCGCACGTACGAAAAACTGCTGGTTGTAGTTGTACTCGGCACCGACGGAGAGCGTGATTTCCTTCAGCTCTTCCTTGAATCCGCCCGGAGCGTCGCTGAACGACTTGAAGATGCCTGAAATCGACGACGTGTTGCGCCAGTCCTCAAGTTTCGACTCATAAGCCTCCTGGTCATAGTTGCCTTCGGCGTCGGTGAAGTCTGACTGGCGTGGACGTGTGGGCACAAGCAGCTTGTTGGCGTCGAGCGAGAGCGCTATGTTGTTGTATTGAGCCACCGGGAAGGTGAATGTTGTTCCGAGGCGGAAGTTTGTAGGCAGGAATGCAGGGTCATTGCCGTCGTTGTACGACACCTTTGAACCGATGTTGGAGATGTTGAAACCCCATGACCATTGGCATTCGTTGCGTCCCACCACAGGATATGTGGTCAGGAAGCCCGAGATGTCGGCGGCGAATGCCGACGCTCCTTTCTGCTGTTCGGCAGAATATGCGTCGGAGAAAGCGAGGTCGGAATAGATGTAGCGCAGAGCCACACCCATGGAGAAGCTTTCCGACAGTTTGCGGGAATAGCCGAGGTCGAAAGCCATTTCGTATGGGTTGACGGAGTTGACAACAGTTCCAGCACCGTCGGTCATCTGAATCTCGCCGAGCGAGAAGTAGCGCAACGATGCGCTGACAGCCTGGTTGTCGCCTCCTCCCATTTTCCAATATCCGGAAAGGTTGGCAAGGAATATGTCGTTGACCAGTTTTCTCAACCATGGGGTGTAGGAGAGACTGACTGCCGCCGAGCTGTAGGCGAAGGCGTATTTCGACGGGTTCCAATATTGCGAATAGGCGTCGGGTTCGGTTGCCACACCGAGGTCGCCCATGGCTGCGCCGCGGGCGTCGGGGGCGATTCCGAGCGATGTCACACCGGTTTGCACTGGGTTGAATTGGTTCTTGCCGTTGCTGTCGGCGAGAGCGGGCAAAGCGATGAGCGATGCCAGGGCAGTGATTATATACCGTCTAATTTTCATTCGTTTTCTATAAATGTAGTTCTATTTATCAAAACTGAAAATAGTGGCATTTATTGCTTTACGACTACGATTTTTTTCTGACGGAGGCTTTTGCCGTCGATGATTGCCGTTGCGTTGTAGTTGCCTTCGGCAAGGCGGTTGCCGTTGTTGTCGCTGCCGTCCCATGTGTATGGGAATGAGCCTACGTCGGTGCGCAGCACCACGTTGCCGCTGTTGTCGCTGACAACGAGTTGCGCGTCGGTGTAGTTGTCGGCGTTCTCAACGTCGAATGTCACGGAGTGTATCAGGGCTGTCGTATCGACGGTGAGTGTGGCGTTGTCGCTGACGGCAACGTAGAAGGCTATTGTGCGTGTGGCAACGTTGCCCGACATGTCGGCAACAACAAGTTCTGCCGTGTGTCGGCCTGATTTCAGGTTGTAGATGCCTTGGTCGATTATGCAATTGTCGGCTCCGTCGAGCTGGTAGGAGCACACAGGATAAACATGCTCTCCGCCGTCGATAGAAATGTAGGCAGTAGTGGCAATCTGCTCATGCGACAGGTTGAGGGCAACATCATCGGTCACTTCCGCTTTGAGGCGCAGCGACGATTCCACCTCCATACCGTCCTTGAACGTTGATTTGTCGTTGATGTAGAAGGCGTTGATGGTTGGCGCTGTCGTGTCGTCGGAAACGGCGGAGAGCGAGCGGTCGAATGTCAGACCGTTGTAGAATCCCGACACCACGGTGCCGTCGTTGCTGACAGCGGTCACTTGCAGCGGTTTCTCTTTGTCGTCGGTCGTGATGCAGTTTGGCGCTATGATTGTGGCCGTAAACTCGCCGGCTGTCACGTCGGCGCTTGTCACGGCAAGTTCGGCTCCGCGCTCGGTCAGCGTCTCGTCACCTTGTGTCATATAGTATTTTTCGGAGTCGTAGAGCGAAATCGTCGCATAGCCGTTGAAATCGGTATCGACTTCTCCTGCGTCCTTTCTGACACGGCCTTTTATGGTTATTGGAGTCATAGCACCTATGGCGATGCCCTTCGAGGCGGCGACACCGTTGACTTCGGTCACCTCGGTGCGGTCACACGGGATGTCGACGAGCATTGCCGGGTCGCCGAGCAGGTGGTATTTCAGACGGTTGCGTGAACGGTCGGTTGAGAAGTTTTTCGCAAACATCAACACGCGTCCCCAGGTTTTTTCGTATTTAGCATAGAATCGGCTGTCGGATTCGCTGATGCCGAGATACTTGGCAAACGAGTCGGTCAGGCGTCCGTTCAACGATGTGTATGCCTCGCGTGTCGCTGCCACGGCAGCGATAATGCCGCCGTTGGGGTTGAGTAGCAGTTTGTCGATGAATGAAGTCTGTCCGCCGTCGTATCTGCCCACGTCGCATGAAGAGAAATACATCACTGGCGGCACGTCATATTTCGTGTCGATTGCTTGCTGCAGGTTCATCAGCACGGTCGGTTTGGTGAGCGATGAAATGTTGGAGTGCCCCACGAAGAGGATGAAATTCTGTCCTACATTGAAATCTTCGACCAGTTTCTCGCGTGTGGCCTGCAGATTGTCCACGTTGTCGTAAGGCTCAAGATAAATCTTGTTGAAATTTACGGCATTGTCGTTTCTCGTTCTGATTTCCGGAGTGTCTGATGTCTTCGGGGTTATCTCATAGTTGAAGTTGTCGATAAACGATTCAGTCTGTGTCGTGTGGAAGTATTGGTCGCCATATTCGCCAATCATGAGCATGTTGCTCTTCCACGTGTCGGTCTTGCCGGGTTTGTGCGACATGTAGGCAAGCAGTTTGTCTACGTATGTTTTTGCTTCGGCAGCAGAGGCAAACGGGATGCGTCCAATCGAGATGTTGAGCAGAGCGTTTGAGCCTTCCACGTTGACAGCCTCGTCATTCATCACGCCGAAATAGTCGTCGGAGCAGTAGGAGGACACGCTGTGGTAGCTGTTGTCGGTCTGATAAGTGAGCAGTGTTTCCTCGATGTCGCCGCCGAAGATTCCGCGGTTGTCGTAGTTGCCGCTACCGAACAGCAGCAGATAGCGGAATTTCAACGGGTTGCGTGAATAGAGCATCTTGCACAGCTGACGGTATGCGAAAACATCGCGCATGCCGTTGCCGAACTCGTTGAAAATGTCGTCCTGCAGCACCACCTCTACGTCCATGCCGTCGTGCTGGCGGTGGAAGTCGGCAATGCGGTCGGCTTGGGCTTTCAGTTTGGGAGTGGTGATGACGAGCATGTCGGGCGTGGCGAGTGAATGCAGGTTCTGGTTGGCCACGTTGCCTGCAAAAGACACTTGCTTCTGCTGCTTTCCGGTGTCGAAAATCACGTATTCCGCATAAGCCGTTGTGCCAAGATTCGGGACAATGCAGCTTGTTCCCTCACTTGTTGTGATGGTGTATTGTTTTGTGTTGTAGATTTTGTAAGGAGAATTGTTTGGCGTAAACACAAGCCAGGCGTGTGTTGTAGGAGTGGTGTTGCCGATTACGAGTCCTGACTCTTTGGTTGTCTTCACGAGCCAGCGCATTTGTGAGGAGTCGGCAGGAAGGGCAAGCGGCGACTTGTAGGAGACGGAAATATAGTTCATCTTCGCAATCGGCAGCGACACAGACGTGCTCACTTTCGCTGTCACCGACTCAGCCTGCGCCATCGCCTCTGTCACTGGGGTGGACCCGAAAGAAGTGATCAGTTTATAGACTGCGGCATCGGCTGATTTTGACACATTTTTTGTGTCTAAAACCGTGCCGTCGACCGACAGTGTCACAGTTTGCGAGTCGGCGGTTTTTACGCCTGCCGACATGTTTACAACCACATTTGTTCCGCTGATGATGCCTGGTGTAGACATCGTAATTTCAAACTCTTTTGTGCTTGAGAAATCTTCGCCGAGGAAAAGTTTGCCTGAGCGGGTAGGGTTTACGATGTCGTTCTTGTGCCAAATCGACACCACGCCGTTCGAGCGCCATTCCTTGACGGAGGCAAGATTGCTTTCGTTGGTGTCGACGGTTTCAATATCGCGTGCGTCAAAATCCTCGCTGTCTGTAAGGAAGTAGTAAGAAGCAGGAGAGTAGGCGTTTTTTGAGATTGAGCGGTATATGTCGAAGTTGGTGGTGTAGTCAATGCTCCTTATTTCCTCGTATGTCAAGCCGTTGGCATAGAAGTATAATTTGTCGCCGGTGCGCATTGCCGGCACCTGCTCGAGGTCGTCGGTATAGTCTTTGTTGTAATTGTCGGTGGTCTGGATGCCTCCAGTGCCGAAAATCTTCACTTTTTTTGGGTCGGAGAATCCGAATTGCTTCAACTGTTCGCCGGTGATTTCATAGACGCCGGTTTCGCCGACTTTGATTTTAACCCATTTCCCTGATGAAAGGACGGAAGAGTCCTTGAATTTTGTCGCAGCCTGGCTGCTGAAAGAGGCGAGAATCGCGCCAACAGCCACAGCGATGATGTATTTAGTCATATCTCCTTGGTTATTTTATCTTTATGTTTATTGATTCAAAGTCGCCCAAACGAGCGGTTACACGGCTGTTGATTTCCGCATCGTGCCATTCGCCGTTTTCAATTAGTATCAAGTCTCCGATTTTCAGAGTGAAATACCGGCTTGCCGTCGCGATGCATTTGTCGAAGTCGGCAGCTGACGGCAACGTGAATTTTTCTGTATCTTCCCCGTTGATTTCCAGTGTTGCGGTGTTCTTGCCGAGCATTGCGATGTCGGTAGGAGTCATCTCGCCAACGATATGCGAAGCGTCAAACGACGTTGCCAACGCTCTCGGTTTGCCGTTGGCGTTGAGGGTGTCGAGCAAGTCTTTTGCCTCAAACACAAGGCATAGCCCAGCCTCCTCGTAGTATCTGTTTGCAAACCTTTGCGCGATGTTTTTTCCGAGGCGGCACACGTGTACCGCGGCGGCTGCGCTGAATTGGAAGCGGCTTGCGAAGTCGGGCACAAAAAACGGTTTGCCGCTCTTTTGGATTGCAGAGTCGGGGATTACGTCGATTTCCAGTTTTTCAGGATTGTCGGTGTTTCGGAATTTTATGATTTTCATTTGTTCCCGTTGATTCTGTTGTACATTACTGCCAGGTGGGCATAGATGGAAGTGTTTTGGATAACCACATTGTCAGCCACCTTGATGCGGAACGGCGTGAAATTCCAGATGGCGCGCAGTCCGTTTGCCACAAGCAGGTCGGCCGACTCCTGGGCGTGCTCCACCGGTACGGCGAGGATGCCGATTTCAGCCTTGTATTGCTTCTCGCGTTCCGGAAGTTCGGAGATGTGGTAGATGGGAATGCCGCAGATTTCTGTGCCTACAACTTTCTCGTCAACGTCGAAACCAGCCACGATGTGCAGTCCGAACTGCATCAGTCCAGAGTCTTGAATCAGTGCGGAGCCGAGGCTTCCGGCGCCGATCATGAAAGCGGTGTGGTCGTTGTGGAATCCGAGGAAATTTGACAATTCGGTGGCGAGCGTCTCAACCTGATAGCCGATGCGTGTTTTTCCCTTGATGTTGAGAAACGACAAGTCTTTGGCAATCTGCGACGCGTCGACATTGATTTTGCGTGAAATCTGTGTCGACGAAACATATTCTATCTTCTGGGTGCGAAGCATATTGACGTATGCCAAGTACCACGGAAGCCTGCGCAATGTTGGCTCAGGCAATAGAATCTTCTGACCATCCTCGTTCATTGTAACTCCTAATTTATTAACTTCCTTACAAACTGCAAAATTAGTTTTTTTTGTCAAATTTTGCAAATGTGGATACTTGAATTAGCCATCCTTAAAAACTCCACTTCAATGAGATATTGCGGAAAAACGGTATCTCGTTGATTCCTTTTTAGAGATAAAAGTCATCTTCAGTCGCAACTGTTTGGGCGAAGCGTCGATGGCGCGTTATTTATCTGGCTCAAGATGTAGTTTGAATTTTGTCTTTAATAAATTTTCCGATTCTAACATTTCAGAAACAAATGACTTATAATTGCCTGTTATTCGCGATATTGGATACATATATGTCTTAAGCTCTGTATTTTCGTCGTCACCATACCCCAACAGCTGAAAAGTTTTCGTTTGACATTCTTTGTCGCCGGGTTGTATGAAAATTCCGCATTTTCCTTTCATTTGATACATATAAGTTATCATCTGATGAATATCATCTCTATTTGGCTTTTTTTTGTATTTGGCATCAGCAATGAGGCGGTCAGATTCCCTATAATAATCAGGATATCTGGGAAGACGATTGTTTTTTGCCAGAAAAATACATCCCAGACCCTTTTTGTTATTGGGATGTTTGAATCCCTGTTTTGTTAATATAGTGGCAAGGTATTCTTCCCATAAATATGAAACATCGAATAGAATACCGTGTATCTTTTGATTCTTCTCTCCGTATTTAATCTTCTCATGACGTAGTATGCGTAAGCAAAGTTTCTGGAGAGGGGCATAGCGGAAATAATATGGATGGTTGATAACCTTCAGGTTGCTGTTTACTATATTTTCTCTCTCGTGCCTGCAGTAATTGGGGGTTGCAGATATGATCTGAGTAACGCTTGAGCGTGTTTCACTATCGTTTTCCAGCAATGTCCTGCCAAATTTACTCTTGCTGATATAGTCGATAGTATGTCGTATCAATTCAGTAACATGATTGTCTTGGCTAAATTCGCGTGTGCTATACGCAATACGCCCGTTGAATGGCATATTGGCTCTTAAATGCCGTTGGATATTTATTGTGCCTCGTACATTGGCATCATTATATTCATTACGTTTGTATTCCTTGTATATGCCTTGTGACAGCGCATCGTTAAGAAATCTTGGAAACATATACGGCAGGAAATCGAATAGTCGCTCATCGCTTGTTTGATGCGGCAGGTTCAACAGATTAATACAGAAGACTTTGCTAAGCATATAGTGCAGGAAGAAATCTTCTTCTGAATCTTGGGAGAAACGGGAGTGTATGGAAATAGACAGTCCATTGATTCCGATAAAGCCTGCCATATTCCCTGTTTCAATGATGGCTTTAGTGCATACTTTCTCCTTCCAATGGGTGTGTAGTGACAATAGAGGCAGGTTTCCGGCCCCATCATCGCATTGGGAAAAGGAATGAGGATAAATGAGCAAGTCATTGTCGTTATCATCTAACAGTTCTGAAACGTTTCTGTTGGCAATATTCTGTAAAGACAGATATTTCTCAAGGTTGTCAGCAGTAGATGAATATTTAGTATTATCCTTCAATATAAGCATCGACATCTTCTTTAAAATACGTATTCTCCAATTTCCTCAGATTTTCCATTGCATCCGGCATCCCTCTTAAATATTCGGAAAGGACTCCTTTTAAGTGATTCTCCCAAAGATGTTTGTAGGCAGCACTCTTGTTTGAATGACCATCGTTAAGATAAAGTTTTAGTTTGCTAAAATAAGAACCACCTATGTGATATGCAGCACTTAGTCCTTCAATGCCAGTATTAGTAGTTTCATTCCATATCACATTATTCAAACGTTTCATTATTTCAATAACTTCATTCTTCATTTCTTGAAGGTCGTCCAACATTCCTGTGTTTTCTTCGGCTTTTACTTCTTGCCAGGCAAAACGTCGGCGCATCGCGAAATCCATACTCTCAACACTGCGGTCTATATCATTCATTGTGCCAATGATGTAGACATTTTCGGGTACATAAAAACCTTCATAAAAAGGATCGGACTCATTGGTTATCATATTTTGATATTGAGTTTTTACTTTCCCTTTCGCTCCACGATAACCTGGGTCTATACTAAAAAATAGTTCACCAAATATTTTTGAGATTTCGCCTCGGTTAATTTCGTCAATTATGAATACAAATTTCTGTTTATTATTTTCTGAACTATTCTTTTTGTCCTCAGAATAATTCCTTGGTGTCCTGTTTAATAATTCTTGTAATATCCAACCATATTCAACGTAGTCAATAGTTTTTGTACTCTTAGAAAGTTTTTTTATCAAAGCCCAATAGTCATCTCTAGTATAATAAGATAAATCAAAAATATTATTTTTTAGAAGGTAATTATACATCAATCTGATATTTTCTTCTTTTTCAGCTCTAGGACTTTTTTCCTATACTCAATACGTCCTTTATCGTTTATTATTAAAGGTAGACTTTCTCCTTTTGGATTATTATAAGAGTTTATTATTCCCCTTTTAATATCAGAAACAATACTATTATATATATTATCAAATAACGAATCGCTTTGTACATATTTAGTGTTTACGCTTATCGCTTTTTTACAAAAAGCTTTGAACACACCATCTACTCGTCTAAATCCAATATTCCCTTTGTTGTCAGGAGGAGTCGGTCGTAATCCTTCAACAAAATCAGTATAATCATAAGATGGATGAAATTGCACAAAGTCAGACTCTGCATTCATAGCATCTGCTATTGCTTTTGCCAAGTGAGTTTTGCCAGTGCCTGGAGCACCTGTAAGAATAATGTTCTTATTCGCTTCTAAGATTTTTATGTACTTTTCGAGTTTGCAATCTTGCTTCATACCGGTGTCTGTGTTTTTAATAAATAATCAGATATATACTGTGGAATTTAGTATTTTAATCATAGAGTCCAACAGCAAGTGCAAAATTAGCAAAAGTGTCTAAAAGATTTAACTTTCGGCAAGTCAAAGTTGATATTCTCTCTTGGCATTTATCTATTTGTTGAGCTTTTTTATTTGTTGGGGCTGCGATAATTGTTAATTTTGCATATTTGTCATTATAAAAGCTATTATTATGAACCGATTTTTGCGAATATTGCTGTATTTGACCTTTCTATTGAATTGCATTCCCGACGCGTTTGCAGACCGATTCAGGGTGTCTGACGAATATGTGACAGTCTTTGCCGAACCCGAGAGGATAACTAACCTCGGACGCGCATACCGTGGCGAAGTCTATGAATCGGAGGGTACTGACGGGAGTATGTTTGTCTTCACGTTCCATGGCCGCAAGGCTTATATAGCCTCTTATTGCTGCGAAATGGTGGACGAAGGCAGCAGCGTCACTGCTGCCGACGGAGACGGCAGTAGTCAACAAAGCCAGACCTCCGTCGCTCAGCGGCAGCCGGTGTCGGAGCCTGTTGCGGAAGGACGTGAAAGCGTAGAGCCGTCGCAGGAAAATAATATGGATAACCGCATCGAGTATGTCGAGGAATCGGGCGACGGCGCAGCCTCAGGCGCACATATGCCAGGATGGATTACGGGCATAATCTCGCTGATGATGCTGTTGGGCATTGCCGTGGGGCTGTGGTCGCTGTTTGGCCCTAAATCGTGCGAGAATTTCTTTGACTCTCTTGCGGGAACAAGGGTGACCTGGTGCTCGAAAGCCACCTATTTCCGGCCGCTTATTTTCGTGCTTGTCGCAGGCGCGGCGTTTGGCGTGACGCATAACTTCTACGTTGCATTCGCATTGCCGGTGGCGTATGAGATTATCTTGCTGTGCATGCGGGCAAAGAAACTTGGAGGACTTCGTCCGGCAGTGGTGGAGGCATTTTTCTTGTTATTCCACGGCATAGGGTATTTGATTTTTTGTTGGTTGTTTCTTGCCGCAGTGTTTCTTGCCGGCGGCTCGTCGAAAGGCTCTAACTCTAAAAAGCGCGACGTCAACCACCGCTGTGGGAGATGCTGCTATTATGTTGCCGGCACTCCCAGCGACCAATGCTCTTTTCATCGCCACACCGTCCATCCTGACGATTACTGCGAAACATTCAAAGGATAGTAAAAAAATAAGTAGGGTTTATGAACCCTACTTATTTTTTCTCCTACTTGATTCTGTGTTCTGTGTCAGAAAAATAATCCGATGCGATTATTCCGAAGCCACTGCGATGCGTTGGGTGATCGACGCCTCGTCGCCGCCGTTGGTCGAGACCGTTGCGCGGTAGATGTAGATGCCGCGTTGCACGCGCATTCCGCTGCCGTCGGTCAAATCCCATGTTATAGGCATCGACTTATACATGTCGCTGCGTCCGGTCGACGATGTGCTCCAGACGCTGTGTCCCATCATGTCGTAGATGCTCAGCGTTACGTTGAGCACCGCGTCGGGGCGGTTGTGCTCGATGTAGAAGTCGGCCTTTGTCTTTGCCGGGTTGGCTGTTGAGTAGACTCTGAACAGCTGCGGCTTGATGCCGTTGACCACACTGAATGCGATTGTCTTTTCCGACATGTTGCCAAGCACGTCCCACACGCGGAACGTCAGTGTGTGCTGTCCCTCGGCGAGTTCTCCCATCTGGTAGTTTATGTGGCTCACACCGTCGGTGTCCTGCGAGAAATAGTTCTCAAGACCGGAAACAACGGTTGTTCCGTCGATAGTCGCGGTTATGCCGTGTCCGATGTCGACTGGCGACAGGTTGATTCCCGACACGTCGTAGACAGATGCCACGAGAAAAGGAGTCTCGTTCACCTTGTCGCCGTCTTTGAATGCCGTTGAGTTGAGTGCGAGCAGGCGTATCTCCGGTCCGTCGGTGTCGTCGGCTGGCGACTCGTCGAAACCGTAGATGTAGAAGTCCTCGTTCTTGCCTACGGCGTCGCCTTTGTTCTCGTCCTGAGCATACAGGTTGACAAGAGCCGGAGTGTAGTTGTTGATAATGCCCGTAGGCATACGGAATTTCATTTTGAACAGGCCGTCCTTAACCTCTCCCGAACCAACAAACAGTCGGTTGGTGTGGTCTTGGTAGGTCACTTTGCACTTGTCGTCGGTGTCGGTGCCGCCCTCGTAGTAGCCGTTGGTGGTTATCGACACTTCCGCGTCGTAGACGGTGGTTGTCAGCGTACCATTGTAATCGGTCATGGTAATCCCGTCGGCATCGACAACCTTTCCCTCGAGTTCCACTTCCTGTCGCGCCATAGTCTCCGGTTTCACCTCGCCGTCGACGCTTTCGCCGTTGACCGCTGTCAGCCGGATGTCGTATTTAGGGTATTTCAGACGCAGCGCAGGGTCGCCGATGAGTGCGTATTTGAGGCTGTGCTCGGTGTTTTTTGTCAGTGTCGAAGAGTAGCGCGAGTGGGTGTACCAATAGTTGTTCTTGGCATTCATCACGATGTCGCCGAGGCGTGGCATCTCGCCGTTTGGCAGAGGCTTGAACGTCTCGGCGCCGACAGCGCGGCAGAGGTCGCCGTTGCCGCTTATCGACGTCACGCGCGAGCCTGTCAGCAGTCCGATGAATCCGCCGCGCGAGTTTAGAAACAACACTTCGCCTCCCGACACGGTCGGAGAGTCCCAGCGAGTGAACTCGCAAGTGCCGGTAAACACGAAAGGGGGATGGCTGTAGAAGAATTCGTTCTCAATGTCGGGCCAGCGCAGCAGTCCGTTGTGGGTCCACGATGTGGGGTTGGCATGGCCTACGTAGGAGGCAAACAGCACACCGTTCTTGAAGTTTTGAAGCATCTGGGTGCGCGCCTCCGGGAAAGAGTGGCCCGAACCGCTCGACGAGGCTTTGTAGGCATCGATAAACAGCCGTTGTATCAGATAATTGTCCGCTCCATTCGCTCGCAGACTGTCGATGGCATCGTTGGAGTCTCTCATGTGGATTCCGCTGTCGCCGTCGTCGGCAATCATCATTATGCGCGTCTTCCAGTTGCCCATGTCGGGGTTGCTGATGTAGTCGCTGATTTTCTGCACAGTCTCGGTTGCTTCTGCCGCGCTTTTAACGGGGATGCGTCCGATGCCGATACACATTTTGCGCAGGCTCGTGCGTCCGGCGTCGCTGCCGTCCTCAAGGAAGCCGTACACGTCGTCGGTGTTGAAACTGCTGCTCTCGCTTGTGATGTCGGCCGACTCCCAAGTGAGCAGCGTCGGGTAGCCGAGGTTGCGTGCCGTCGAGGTGATGCGTCGGTTGTCAAACACCGCGCGTCCGAACAGCAGCAGGTAGCGGAATTTGTCGTTGCTGTATTGGTCGGCTGACGCAGTGCGGTCGTACCACATCTTCGCCACCTTGCGGTATGCCATTGCGTCGGGGGTTCCCGACGAGAATTCGTTGTAGATTTGTTCGTCGGTAAGCACGGTCACTGCCATGCCGTCGTTGGCGCGGTGCATGGCAGCGAGGCTCTCCGCCTGGTTTCTGAACGCCGCCGGCGTGATTATCAGCATCGTTGGCGGTGTCATGGCGTGGATGTCCTGATTGCTCACGTTGCCCACCAACGATGGTGTGGGGAAGGAGGCAGCGGTGTTGAACGCCACGTATTCGCGCTTGCCATTTTCCGTTTGGCGGAACTGTGCCGAAGCGTTGTCGGCAAGGAAGTCAACTTTCAGCGGCGCATAGGTTGTGGTTACGTCCCATATCGCCGTCTTTTCATTGATGCCGCTGACGGCAAACACGCTGTCGCGGCAGTTTGCCGTGAAGCTGCGGAAGTCGATTTGCTTGTCGGTAAGGTTGAGGTTGCGCAGGTAGTTGACGGTGATGTAGTCAAGGTTGGCAAGGCGCACAGCCGTGCCGGTGGAAAACGACAGCTGCAGTGTCATTTTTTCGCCAGGATAGGACACAGTGCCGATAGATGAGGCAGTGGAGCAGATGTCGTATTCGTTGCTGCCGCTGAGCGAGCTGACGCTCACTTTCATCACTTCCTGCTTCCCTGAAGTCACTGTGAGTGCGCGGGATGTGCCCGATGTGTGGTAGGCTGCGAATGCCACTTTCACCACCGGGTCGGTGTCGCTGACGATGCCGGGCAGGTTGAACTGAAAACTTTGTGTGCCCGCAGAGCGGAAATCCTCGCCGAGCAATGTGCGGCCGGTGGTTCCTGGGGCGGTAAGCTCTTTTTCGTGGTAAATGCGGGCAAGCGTGTTTGTTATCACTTTGTCGGACGCTTTCTCCGCTTTGGCAGTGGTCTGCATCTCAGCCACATCGATGTCGTTGCGGTCGGTGATGAAATAGTAGCCGGCGGTTGCATACGGGTTCTGTTGCTGCTGAAAGCGGATTTTGCCCGATGTCTCTGTCCACGACACGTTGCTTTGAGCGTAGAACAGGATTCTGTTGCCCGAGCGCATCACCGGCACTTGCGGCAGGTCGTCGATGTAGCCGTTGCCCATGATTTCAGAAATCATGGCGCCACCGTAGCCGAATATCTTCACTTTAGAGATGTCGCTGAAGCCCCATCCCGACAATGTCGCTGCTGAAATCTGGTAGATGCCCGTGTCTTCAACTTTTATTTTTACCCATTTGCCGGTGTTGAGGGCGGAAGTCTCGGCGTATGACGCCGCATTGCCGCTTATTGCCGCAAGTAGGGCAAAAAAGAATAAAATATATCGTATAGCCTTGTGTTTCAACATAATCCGAATATCCAATCGTTTGCTGTAAGGAAAAGATTCCTTATCAATATATTAACGCAAACGGTTGGCGTTTATTGTAGCGTAGAGCATATTCGCCACGGAAATCGCTTTTTCTGTTTTCGCGGTGTACTGTTGCCATTCGCTGGCAGTGCCGTGCCACAGGTCAAGGTCGACATCGCTGTCGATGCCAGGGATGGATCCTTTGTGGCTGTACTGCCAGAAAGTCCAGTTTTTGCCGCGGTTGGGTTGGGTGAACGAGCAGAGCCATACGCCGCAGTCTGCAAACTCGTCGCGCACGTGGTTGTCGAATCCTTTTTTGTTGCTGTAGATAATCACTGGATAGCCGTAGGCGGTAAGCTCATCGACCATGTCATGGATTTTGCGGGTGACGATGTCGGCGGGGGTGTAGGGGTTGGTGTGCGACTCCACGTCGATGACCAGTGGCAGCGACAACGGGCGTCCGGCAATGGCTTTGAGCAGATTGTGCGCTTGCTTCACGCCGTCGACGTCGAATCGGAAAAAGTGGTAGACGCCGGTCTTCAGTCCGGCTTCGTGGGCTTTGCGCAGATTGCTGTTCATCGCGCTGTCGCGGAACGTAGCACCTTCGGTGGCTTTGACAAAAACAAATTCGGTGCCCGCCGCACGGGCTTTTGCAAAGTCGATATTGCCGTTGTGGGCAGAAACGTCGATGCCTGATATCTTGTAGGCGTCGATGTCGAGCGACTCCGACGGCGATATGACGTTGCCGTTGAGAATGGAAATCGCAGCTGTTGCCATGCCGATGAAGGCAAGCAGCAGCGCCACAATCAGTAATATGTGACGTTTGCGCAGCGCCATGCTATTTCTTTATTTTGAATCGCTTGCCGTCCCAATGGTATGTGATACCGCTGTTTACGAAAGGCATCACGGCAGCGGAATCCTCGCGCGACAGGAACTCTCCGACCGTGAGACGCGCCTCCACATCGCCGTTTGGAAGAAAGCGGTAGTCGATGAGCGGGAAGTCGATTTTCGACTCTATCTCGCGGAGAGTCTTCTTGTCTTTGGCGGTGAGGAAGTCCCTGACTTTCGGCTCCTCAATCAGGCTTACGCTTGGAGAACCCAAGGCATAGGTCTGGCTGAACGAGATGTGGCTGTCGGTGGCTGGCATCTTTACGCGGTTGATTACGCCGAAGAGCTTGTCGCCGTGGTTGTTGACATACATCTGCACCTCCGTTTCCGACACCGATGATGTGGAAACCTTCATGTAATGGTCGCCGGCGATTGAGTCGATTACGGCCTGTCCGCCAAGCCGTGTCGGCATGTGCTTGCGCATTCCGCTGGCGTAATAGTCGAGCATGTCCATCCTTACCGACTGTTCGATTGTGTTGAACTCGTCGGCAAAGAGAAAGAAGTCGGAAACCGACTCGATGCTCACTTCGGCGACAGAGTCTACTTCAGTGATGCTGTCGGCATCCTCATGCCAAGAGGCAGCCTGCGGCGATGGAAAAGTTCCGGCATACGCTGCCGATACAACGGCGATGCCGAGCACTGCATATATAGGTTTCATAGCACTTTATCGTTTGCTCTTTTTACTTTTTCTCTTGAATTTGCCGAAGCTGTCGTCGCCATCGGCATGGCGGCCCTTGCTGTTCGACTTGCGCTCGGAGCTGTGGGCGTAGTCGCGGTTTGGGTCGGCAATCTCGGCATATAGGCGCTTGCCGAAGTAGCGGGCGTTTTTCAACGCCGACACGGTGCGGCGCGATTCGCCTTTTTTCACGTCAAACAATGCGTAGCCGGGGAACAGGTCGATGCGGCCAATCTCCACGCGTCCCTCCATGTTCTGGTTGAGGGTCTCTATCAGGCGCGCCGGGAAGAAACCGTCGTTTTTTCCAGCGTTCACGTATATGCGCTCATATCCCTGCTCAGCGGTGCGGCGGTCTTTGTTCTGCCGCGAGCCGCTCTGCTGCTTGTCGCGCGGCTCTTTGTCGTCGTGTTTGGCTTTCCGGTCGCGCGGCTTGCGCTCTTCGTAGTCGATGGCTTCGGGCGCGTCCTTGTAGTATTCAAGCAGACGGTTGAATTCAAGCGACACGATGCGTTTCAGCAAGTCGTTTTCCGACAGCCATTCCAACTTTTTCACGATTCCCGGCAGATATTTTGCAATTTCGTCCTCGTTCACCTTTACGCGTTCTATGCGGTCGGCAAGGTTGTATAGTTGCTTTTCGATGATGCGTTGCGGTGTAGGCACCGAACCCTTCTCGAACGTTTTTCCGATTTTCTTCTCTATCGTGCGCAGGCGCGATTTCTCGCGCGAGTGGATGATGGCAACCGACACGCCGGTTTTGCCGGCACGTCCGGTGCGTCCGCTGCGGTGCGTGTATGTGGCTGGATCGTCGGGCAGGCCGTAGTTGATTACGTGGGTCAGATTGTCCACGTCAAGACCGCGTGCTGCCACGTCGGTGGCAACGAGCAGCTGCAGGGTGCGTTCGCGGAATTTCTTCATCACCGTGTCGCGCTGCATCTGCGACAAGTCGCCGTGGAGGGCATCGACATTGTAGCCGTCGGCAATCAGGTTGTCGGCAATCTCCTGAGTCTCGCGCCGGGTGCGGCAGAAGATGATTCCGTAGATGTTGGGATTGGAGTCGGCGATACGCTTGAGGGCAAGATACTTGTCCTTGGCGTTTACCATATAATATATGTGGCGCACATTCTCCGAGCCCTCGTTGCGTGTGCCTATTACAAACTCCTGAGGGTTGTGCATATAGTTTTTCGCTATTTTGGCGATCTCGTCGGGCATGGTGGCTGAGAACATCAGCATTTTGCGGTTGTCGGGCACGTTGTCGAGGATGGCGTTGATGTCGTCGAGGAAGCCCATGTTGAGCATCTCGTCGGCTTCGTCAAGAATCACGGTGTGCACGCCGCTGAGGTTCACCTCGTCGCGCTTTATCAGGTCGAGCAGTCGCCCAGGTGTGGCAACGATAATCTGCACACCCTTGCGCAGCGTGCGGATTTGGCTCTCGATGCTCGAGCCGCCATAAACCGGCAGCACACTGAGACCGGAAGTGTATTTCGAGAAATCGGCAAGGTCGCCGCCGATTTGCAGGCAGAGTTCGCGTGTCGGTGATATGATTAGAGCCTGCGGTTGGCGCAGCGACGTGTCGGTGCGCTGTATTACGGGCAGTCCGAACGCCGCGGTTTTGCCGGTGCCGGTCTGTGCGAGAGCCACGACGTCGCCGTCTTCGTGGAGCAGGTGTGGGATTACTTTCTCCTGTACAGGCATCGGTTTTTCAAATCCCATATCCTTGATTGCGTGCAGCAGGTCTTCTCTTATTTCTAATTCTTCAAATGTCATCTGTTTTTTTCGTCTTAAATGTTTTCGTTCAGCGCGCTTTGCCCCAAATCTGCTGCAAAATTACGGAATTTTGGGCTATGATTGGCAAATACTTGTAAATTAATTTGGTGTGGCGGAGAAAAAGGGGTGGCGGAGGCGTTGTGCCAGATGTCTTGTCGTTAACACATATTAAACTTTTGGTGGGTTGCCGATAATTTGGTGTTGGAAATATGCTTTGTTATGAAAATTGGCATAAAACTGACGGATTGAAACAAAACTGCAGTAAATTTAATTGCTATGGCTTGAATAAGAGGGCGAAGAAAATAAAAAATAAAAATATGTTTTACAACATAGTTGCATAACAATGTTGTGCGGAAATGTTTAATAAAATGAAATTTTACCGAAAATTAAAAAAATAACTCACAAACGTAAAATTTTGATTACAATTCTTGTAAATATTGAAAAATAACGCTTATTTTGTGGCTTAGAAATCGTTTGAGACAACGATGTACTAATATAAAATTATGTTTAATCTGAATCAAGTATGGACAAATTTGCTGAACGAAAAAAATTTACTTCATGTAAATTAGTTGCGGCTGCCGCAGTCGCAATGTGTTTGCTAGGCAGTGCGGGATTCGAGGCTAATGCCGCCTCCGCTCCGCAAGTTGTATCCGCTCAGAAAGCAACTCTAACCATTTCTGGTACAGTAAAAGACTCCAAGGGAGAGCCTGTCATTGGCGCCAACGTTATGGAGAAAGGTACCAATCGTGGTATAGTTACTGACTTGGACGGTAAGTTTACGCTTAAAGTAACCCCTGGAGCAACAATTACAGTTTCTTATTTGGGCTACAAGACACAGACCCTCAAGGCTGCGCCGACAATGAACGTTTCCTTGGAAGAGGACAACGCTCTTCTTGACGAAGTCGTTGTGGTAGGTTTCGGTACTCAGAAACGTGCCAACCTCACCGGTGCTGTCGCAACAGTCGATGTGTCGAAGGCAATGGACGCACGTCCAGTGGGCGATGTTACCAAAGCCCTTCAAGGTGCTGTTCCTGGTTTGACTATCACAACAGGTGACGGTGCGATCAACTCAGCCGCATCTATCAAAATCCGTGGTACGGGTACGTTGTCAAACGGACAGTCGTCAAGCCCGCTTATCGTTGTCGACGGTGTGCCTACCGACGACATCACTTTTGTCAACCCTGACGATATCGCAGAAATCTCAGTATTGAAAGATGCTGCTTCTTCTGCTGTATATGGTACTCGTGCAGCATTCGGTGTTGTATTGATTACTACAAAATCAGGACAGAAAGGCGACCGCGTTTCTGTAAAATATTCAAACAACTTTGGTTGGAGCAACGCAACTGTATTGCCAGACTACGGCTCAGTGCCTGAACAAATCGAGGCATTGCTTCAGACCAACTACCGTAAGGGTGCCGACCCGGAATTGTTCGGTATGTATCTCGACAAGATGCTTCCTTACGCAAAGGCTTGGTATGAGCAGAACGGTGGCAAGAAGAAAGGCTACAGCGAGATGTTGCCATACCAGAGCATGGACAACGTGGGCGACTTCTATCAGGACCCTGTGACAAAAGCCACTATGTACTATGCTGACTGGGATGTAAAGGATATTATGTATCGCACTGCTCCTTCTCAGAAGCACAACGTAAGCTTGGACGGCAGCTCGGGCAACATAACATATCGCGTTTCGTTCGGTTATGACAAGCGTGAAGGCTTGATGTCGTTTGTAGACAACTCTGTGAAGCGCTACAACGCAAGCGCCAACCTCTCAACTCAAATATTCTCATGGTTGAAAGCCGGTGCTCAGGTGAACTATTCGCAGAAAGACTATGACGGACAGAACATGTGGGGCCGTGGCGGTTACACATACTTCTGGCGTTGGGGTTCTTTCTTCGGCCCTTACGGATACCGCAAGTATGACGGCGACGGCAAGTACTACGACGCTCAGCCAATCGCTGACCGTAAGCAGAGCGGCGAGCATGAGGATATTGCCCGCAACACTCGCTTGCAAGGTTGGATGGAGGCGAACCCAATCAAGGGCTTGAACATCCACGCTGACTTCACATACGACATGATGGACATCAACGTGCGCAAGTCATATCTGCCTATCTTCGGCTGGAACAACTGGTCTAACTCAAGCACAGCTCCATCTTATTTGGTACAGCAGAAAGACACTTACGCTCAACAGGAGAATACCCGTCAGAATGTCTGGACAGTCAATGCTTACGCTACCTACGACTTCGACGTGGCTGAGGACAACCACTTCAAGGTTATGGTCGGTGGACAGGCAGACCGCAAGTATTACAACTACTTCTCTGCTCGCAAGAACGTCCTTTCTGACAATGACAAACCTTATCTTGGCTTGGCAACTGGTGGTGCCGACGGTACAAGCATGACAATCACCAACACCATCACCAAGCACGCAACTGCAGGTTTCTTCGGCCGTATCAACTACGACTATAAGGGAATCTACTTGTTGGAGGTTAACGGTCGCTACGACGGTTCTTCTTCATTCCCAGCCAACGACCAGTGGGCATTCTTCCCATCGGCATCTGTCGGCTACCGTTTCTCTGAGGAAGCTTACTTCGAGAAGGCTAAACAATATGTAAGCAACGCTAAGTTCCGTGCTTCTTATGGTCACATCGGTAACGAGGCTATCGGTGACTATATGTTCTTGGAGCAAATCTCTAAGTTGGGCACAAGCTATACCAGCTGGGTAAATGCCGGCGGTACATTCTTGTCAATGTTGAACACACCTTCAATGGTGTCTTCTACGTTGTCTTGGGAGCGTATTGCAACTACCGATATCGGTCTTGACCTTGGTTTCTTGAACAACCGCTTGAACGTTACGTTCGACTGGTTCCAGCGCGACACTAAGGACATGCTTGCTCCGGGTATGACTCTTCCGGCTACTCTTGGTGCTTCTGCTCCTTATGCAAACAGCGGTTCGCTCCGCACTCGCGGATGGGAGCTTGGTATCAGCTGGAATCACCGCTTCGGCGATGTTGACGTTTTCGCAAGCGCCAATATCTATGACGGCAAGACAAAGGTTACTGAGTACAACAACCCTAACAAGTTGATCAACCAATTCTACAGCGGTATGGAGTATGGTGAAATCTGGGGCTTCGAGACAGACCGTTACTTCGAGGAGTCAGACTTCACAGGCAAGAACGCCGACGGCTCATGGATTTATGCTCCGGGTGTAGCTGACCAGACAGGTTTGCAGCAGGGCACATTCGTTTATGGTCCTGGCGACATCAAGTTCAAGGATTTGGACGGCAATGGCGTAATCAACGGTGGCGATCCTACAATGAAAGATGCTGAAGGCAACCTTATTCCTGTAGGTACTGTACGCAACCACGGTGACCTGAAGAAGATTGGTAACGCAACTCCTCGCTATGAGTACTCATTCCGTTTGGGTGCTGCTTGGAAGGGTATCGACGTTGACTTGTTCTTCCAGGGCGTAGGCAAACGCGACATGTGGTATGTGAACGCATTCACAATGCCATTCTCTCGTGGCGCCGATGCTTCTTACGCTCACCAGAACTCTTACAACAAGATGATCTTCGACGACGCTCGCAACATTATCGGTTACGAGATTGACCAGAACAACGATTATCCTTGTATGTATGACGGTATGGCAGGTGCAGGTGCTGTTTCTGGCTTGTCACAAGGTCGTTACAACTTCTATCCTCAATCGAAATACTTGCTCAACATGGCTTACCTCCGCTTGAAGACAGTGACTATCGGTTACACTCTTCCACAGGAGATTACAAAGAAGGCTCTGATTCAGAAAGCACGTATCTATTTCACTGCTGAAAATCCTTGCTTGATTTACAACGGTCTCGGCAAGAACCCGATCGACCCTGAAATCGGTAGCACATGGACTACAAGCAAGTCTTACGGCAATGGTACATTCGGACGTACAGATCCAATGATGCGTACTTATTCATTCGGTTTGCAGGTAACATTCTAATTCTCTAAATTTACGAAACAATGAAAACAAAGATAGCATTAGGCATTTTCGCACTCGCCGGACTCTCGCTTGCAAGTTGTGACGATTTCCTCGACAACAACCGCTATCCGTTGACTTCGGAGGTGAGCAACCCTGAGTTCTGGAGCAATGAGTCGCTCGTTGAGCAGGAGTGCAACTATATGTATAATTTCTTCTCTGGATATGGTCGTGGAAACTCTCTCGGTGAGTTTTATTTCAGCACTCTTTCCGACGACCAGGCTGGTAACTCGTTTACGGAATGGAACAACAAGACTGTTCCGAGTTCATCTGGCTTGTATTCAGGCCCGTATGAGAACATCCGTCACTGCATGTCGATCATCGAAGGCGTGCGCGGCTCAAAACTTGAAGCTGCGAAGCGCAACAACTTTGAGGGTCAGGCTCGCTTGAACCGTGCAATCCAATTCTTCACTTTGGTGAAACGCTATGGTGATGTGACTTGGGTTGACCACAAAGTTGACGTTAACGACAAGGGTCTTCTTTACGGTCCGCGCACAAACCGCGACGTTGTTATGGACTCTGTGCTCCGCGACCTTGACTATGCGATTGCAACAATCTCTGCCAATAACGGCAAGCAAGTTTGGAGCAAGGATTTGGCATTGGCAGTGAAGAGCGACATTTGCTTGTGGGAAGGCACATTCTGCAAATATCGTACTGCTGCCGAAAACGGTTATGCTGCCGATGAGGCACGTGCTAACAAATACTTGCAGGAATGTGTCAGCGCTTCAGAGCAACTGATTGGAAAATATCCTATCGGTGCAAGCTATAAGGCTTTGTATCAGAGTGTACGCGCTGATGCTCAAAAGAATGGCGAGATTATCTTTATGAAGGCATACGACCAGCAGAATATGTGTCACTCAACCGTTTCTTACACTTGCTCCTCTACTAAGGTGAACGGTATCACAAAGGACGCGTTCGACGCATATCTCTTCAAAGATGGCAAGCCTTTGGCTTTGACTTCGGAGAACAAGTCAGACCTTCCAGTCTACAATGATAAGGGTGAATACTCAATTGCAGATCTTCTCGCTGTCCGTGACGGACGTCTGTCGGAAACTATCGACCCGGTTATCTTCTATCAGAACATGACATGGCAGCGTGCAGGCGCAATGGCGATGACTTCTTCTACTGGTTATGGTGTAGCTAAGTTTGACAACACTTCGTTGCCTATCGACGACCGTCAGAACACAGTGAAGAACTACACTTGCGCACCTCTCTACTGGGGAGCACTTATCTGCTTGAACTATGCTGAGGCTAAGGCTGAGCTCGGCACTCTTACAGATGCCGACATGAACCTCACTCTCAACAAGCTTTATGAGCGCGCTGGTCTTCCAGACCAGACTGTAGCATCGTTGACTGCAATGAACGACCCTGCTAACAATATGGGCGTAAGCAGCTTGATTTGGGAAGTTCGCCGTTGCCGTCGTTGCGAGTTGATTATGGACAAGGACTATCGTTATTGGGACTTGGTTCGTTGGCACAAACTCGACCTCCTCGACAGCTCAGTGCATCCAAACATCCTCTTAGGTGCGAATGCTTCTACAGCAACTGTTAAACCTGATATGAAAGGCGAATACGTAGATGGTTCATTCAACCACGTGCGTACGTTTGATGCTCGTCAGTATCTGTATCCAATTCCTGGAGACCAGATTGCATTGACCAACTCTGCTGTTTCTCAGAACACACCTTGGAAATAAACAGTAGCAAATAATTGATATTGAAAGGGCGACCCCGGCGGGCCGCCCTTTCTTTTGGGCAGCAACGGCTGTGGAAAAATGCGATTTGCCGATGTCGCATAAAATTCGTACCTTTGCACCCTGATTCAAGTAGGTATATATTAGGTAAATTATGATAGCTGTAAGCAATTTAGGAATGCAGTTTGGCAAGCGTGTGCTTTTTCAGGATGTGAATCTGAAATTCACGCAAGGAAACTGCTATGGAATTATCGGCGCAAACGGCGCCGGAAAGAGTACGTTGATGCGCATCCTCTCAGGTCAGTTGACGCCGACCCACGGCATGATTCAGCAGGGACCGGGCGAGCGCATGTCGGTGTTGAGCCAGGACCACTTTGAGTTTGATGAATTTTCGGTGATGGACACCGTGCTGCAAGGACACACCGTGCTTTGGGCTATCATGAAAGAGAAAGACGCCCTCTATGCAAAGGAAGACTTCAGCGATGCCGACGGCATCCGCGCCTCTGAGCTGGAGGAGAAGTTTGCCGAGCTCGACGGCTGGAACGCAGAGAGCGACGCTGCCGCATTGCTCAGCGGTCTGGGCATCAAGGAAGACAAGCACTACATGCTGATGAAGGACCTCAGCGGTAAGGAGAAAGTGCGCGTGCTTCTGGCGAAGGCGCTTTTCGGAAATCCCGACAACCTGCTTCTCGACGAGCCTACCAACGACCTTGACCTTGAGACCGTGGCTTGGCTTGAGAACTATCTGTCAAACTGCGAGAACACGGTGCTCGTTGTGAGCCACGACCGTCACTTCCTCGACGCCGTGTCGACCCACACCCTCGACATCGACTACAACAAGATAACGCTGTTTGCCGGCAACTACAGTTTCTGGTATCAGTCGAGCCAGCTGGCTCTCCGCCAACAGCAGCAAGCCAACAAGAAGGCAGAGGAAAAGCGCAAGGAGCTGATGGAGTTTATCCAGCGATTCAGCGCCAATGTGGCTAAGTCGAAGCAGACTACAAGCCGCAAGAAGATGCTCGAGAAACTCAATGTAGAGGAAATCCAGCCATCGTCGCGCCGCTATCCGGGAATCATTTTCACGCCCAACCGTGAGCCTGGCAACAAGATTCTTGAGGTGAAGGGCTTGAAAGCCACTCAAGACGGCGACTTGCTCTTCGACGACGTAAACTTCCAGATTGAGAAAAACGACAAGGTGGTGTTCCTTAGCCACGACCCGCGCGCCATGACCGCTTTGTTTGAAATCATCAACGGCAACCGCAAGGCCGACGCCGGCACTTACGACTGGGGACAGACAATCACTACGGCTTATCTGCCGCTCGACAACACCTCGTTTTTCAACACTGACTTGAACCTTGTCGACTGGTTGTGCCAGTACAGCAACGACTCGAGCGAAATCTATCTGAAAGGATTCCTCGGAAAAATGCTGTTCTCGGGCGAGGAGGTGCTGAAAAAGGCATCTGTGCTCTCCGGTGGCGAGAAGATGCGCTGTATGATTGCCAAGATGATGATGACCGATGCAAACACTCTTGTGCTCGACTCTCCGACAAACCATCTCGACCTTGAGTCGATCCAGGCGTTCAACAACACGCTGCAGGCATTCAAGGGCAACATCCTGATGTCGAGCCATGACCACGAGTTCATACAGACGGTCTGCAACCGTGTGATTGAGTTGACGCCAAACGGAATCATCGACAAGATTATGGACTTCGACGACTATCTCACAGACGAGAAAGTGCAGGCTACACGTGAAAGAATGTACAACACCAAATAAATATATACAACGATGGTAAAGCATATCGTAATGTTTAAACTTAAAGGCACGGCTGAAGAACGCCGCGCCGTGGCTTCTCAGTTCAAGGCCGCCCTTGAGGCGCTTCCTGAGAAAATTGACGTGCTCCGCTCGATAGAGGTGGGGCTCAATCAGAATCCGGCAGAAACGTGGGACGTGGTTCTCACCGCAGTTGTCGACAAAATGGCGGATGTGGAGGTCTATGCCAAGCATCCGGCGCATGTGGCTGCGGCAGGGCTGCTCGGTGAGCATAAGGATATGCGCGCCTGCGTTGACTACGAGCTGTAGGCTTTGTGCCTATTGGCAACAGACACAAGGCGGGGTAATCTCTTTTTGAAGGGATGCCCCGCTTTTGCATTTTTATTGGGTGTGGAAATTGTGCGGATTTCGGAAAAATCACGTACTTTTGTATCAAGTAATAACAAACCAGACATATAACTATTATGAAATTATTTAAACCAATTGCAGCCGTTTGCTTTACGCTTGTCGCTTCGGCATCGGCTTTTTCAACCCCATCTACTGTCGACCTGCAGGGCGAGACGTTTACCGTCGACACGCTGCGTCATTACAAATGCGGTCCGGGCATGACACGCACCGCGCTTGAATACCGCTCGACCACAGGAAACACGCGCATTCAGGCGTTTGTGATAAAAACAATGCTCCGCGAGGCAGACAATGTGAAGTTCAAGGTGGAGATTGGCAACGACTCCTGCCTTAACGCCGAAACGGTTACTTCGATGGGACGGCGTCACTCAGTGGAGGGCGAACGCTATCTTACGGGTGTGAACGGCGACTTTTTCATCACCGGAAGTTTCGGCGGACCGTATTCGCAATACGGCATCGTGGGCTATCCAAACATGTCGAGCGCAAGCCGAGGAAAACTGATGTCGCCCGACGTTATCGACAGGGTGAGCCGTGAGAACGCTTTTATAATCGACAAGGACGGATATATGCGCATCGATGCCACCGATCTGTCGTACAGCGCGTCGATAGGCGGCGTGGAGATGCCGATTTCAAATGCTAATTTTCATCGGCTTGACGGAGAAACGGTGGTCTATAACTCTTATATGGGAAAATACACCAAGACGGCGGCAGGTGGCGTGGAAGTGGCTTTCACGCTCGCTCCCGGCGAAACTTGGGCATTGAACAAGAATCTGAAAATGGTGGTGAGCCAGGCGGCTTACGACGGTGGAAATATGGCGATACCTGCCGACGGAATAGTCATCTCGGCCGACAAGGCTGCTACGGCAAACATCGAGAAGCTGCGGTCTCTGAAACTGGGTGATGAAATTACTGTCAACTATTCGCTGTCGTTGCCGTCGTATGGCAATCTCAAGCCCGAGGGCGTGCAGGAGATTATAGGCGGCGATGTCAAAATCCTTCGCGAAGGCGAGACGGTGATGGAGGCAAACCGATGGATCAATCCTCGCGACGCGTTCAATCCACGCACGCTGATTGGCTATGACAAGGAGCGCACGATGCTCGTGATTTGCGCCATCGACGGACGCAGCACCATCAGCAGCGGCACTACCTATCCGCAGGGTGCCGACCTTATGCGCTCATACGGATGCTACGACGCTCTTGATTTCGACGGCGGCGGCTCTACATTGATGTGGGACGCGATGGAAGGCACAATCAACCGTCCGTGCGTGTCGCCCGAACGTGCGGTGGGCAACGGCATCTTTGCGGTGCTCCACGCTCCCGACGATGAGGAGGTGGCTGAGATACGTTTTGCCGACTATGCGGTGCGGATGCCTCGGTATGGCTCTTATCGTCCGGTTTTCTACGGATATAACAAATATGGCAAACTCATCGATATGGATGTTGACGGCGTCACGCTTTCCTGCGACGGCGCGCTTGGCGAGATTGTGGCAGACGGATCCACTCTCTATGCCACCGGCAGCGGCTCACATGTGCTTACAGCTTCGCTGGGAGCAGTAAAAGCGGAGGTGACGGTGGCGATTGTCGCTGCCGACGATGTCAAGGCGGCTTATCCGGAAGTGGTTCTCGACAACTGCCGTGAATGGAAGATTGGCTTGAACGCTATTGTCGGAGGCAAGGAGATGGCTGTCGAACCGCGTGCGCTTGACTGGACATCAAGCGACGCAGCGGTGGTGACTGTTTCCGACGGCGTGGCTAAGGGATTGAAAAACGGAACGGCGACGCTGACGGGTGTCAAGGATGGCATTACGTGCACTGTCGGCGTTACGGTGCAGTGCCCTACGGCGGAATTGATGCCTATTGAAGACGCATCGAATCCGGAGGCTTGGAAAATTGAGAGTTACAATGTGAAGGATGATGCGGCGATAGCTGCGCTCGCCGGAGGCGGTCTGGCAGTCGACTTCGCTCTGTCGGGCACTCGTGCGCCCAACCTTACTCTTGTCCCTGTTCAGCCGATGTATCTCTACAGCCTTCCTGACGAGCTGCGGCTTACGATGAAACTGACTGGCGGTGTGGCTGTCAAGAACTCGGTGGCGTCGTTCACGCTCGCCGACGGCAGCAATGTGTCGGCTAATCTGTCGGGATTTGAGTCGGGCGACGCTCAAGATTATACGGTTGACTTTGCGCAAATTGCCGATGTCGACAATGTGGGCATTTTCCCGATACGTCTCAATTCGTTGCGCCTCAATCTGTCGGGCGGAAAGAAAGACACTGCCTATCGTCTTGAAATCCCGTCGATGAAGACGCGCTACAAGCATTTCAACGACGCCGGAGTATATGATCTGACTGTCGACGACGCCGATGTCGCGCCTGTCTATTACAACCTGCAGGGCATGCGGATTGCAAAACCGCAGCCTGGAACTGTGGTAATCGTGAAACGTGGTGCGAGAGTGACAAAAGAGATTGTTGTGGAATAGTGATTGCTGTTCTGCAGTTGACAAAAAAAACGGGAAGCCGCCAAGCTTCCCGTTTTTTGTTGTCTGTTGTCAGTCTTCCTCCGGAGGAAACTTCGGAACGAGGCGCATAAGCCTCAGAATCTGCGAGCGGCGCTTCTTCATGTATGACGAAGGATTGGCGGAGTCGAATCGCAGCGGATTGGGCAAAGTGGCGGCGATGAGTGCACATTGGCGGGCGGTCAGCTGGTCGGCGGTGGTGTTGAAGTTTTGTTCAGCCACAGCCTCCACGCCGTAGAGTCCGTCGCCGGTCTCGATAGAGTTCAGATACACCTCCATGATGCGCTCCTTGCTCCACAGAGCCTCTATAAGCACAGTGAAATAAGCCTCGAAGCCTTTTCTCACCCACGATGACGACGGCCATAGAAACACGTTTTTAGCCGTCTGCTGGCTTATCGTGCTTGCACCGCGGTGACGGCCTCCGTTTTCAGCCTCGCGCACGGCTTTCTTGATTTCCACGAAGTCGAATCCGTGGTGAGAGGCGAAGCGGTTGTCTTCAGAGGCGATTACAGCCATCGGCATGTGTCGCGACATCTCGTCGAGCGGCACCCATTTATGCTCGCAGTGCACCTTGCGTCCGTCGAGCATCTGCTCAACGCTGCGTATCGCCATCAGAGGCGTGTATCTGACAGGCGCCCATCGGTAGATGGCTACGCTGACCACCGACAGCAGCACAAAGCCGAGAATGATTTTGCCAAAGAGCATCATGAAGATGCCGAAAGTTAACTTCCTGACCATTTTGTTTGAGAAAAAACTGCATCAAAGCCTGCTTTACGCAAAGCGGGACAATGATGCAGCACATTGATAGCTTTTTCTATTTTTTCGCGCCTTCGACAATCGATTTCGTGTCGCAGGCAATCATATATTCCTCATCGGTCGGGATGACAACTACGCGCACCTTCGAGCCTGGACGTGTGATTTCAACCTCCTCGCCACGGCAGTTGTTGCGCTCTGGGTCGAAATCGATGCCGAGAAATTCCAGTTGCTTGCATACGCTCTCGCGCAGCTGAATCTGGTTTTCGCCCACACCGGCTGTAAACACAATCACGTCGACACCGCCAAGTGCCGCTGTGTATGCACCAACATATTTAACGATGCGGTATCTGTACATGTCGAGAGCCAGTCGCGCACGCTCGTTGCCGGCGGCAATGGCAGCGTCGATGTCGCGCATGTCGGAAGAGATGCCAGAGATGCCGGTCAGACCGCTCTGCTTGTTGATGAGTTTCTGCATTCCGGCATTGTCGAGATGCTCTTTCTCCTGGATGTAGAGCAGGGCAGCAGGGTCGACATCTCCGCAGCGGGTGCCCATCATCAAGCCTTCTACCGGAGTCAAACCCATCGAAGTGTCGATTGACTTGCCGTCTTTTACGGCGGTTATTGAGCCTCCATTGCCGATGTGGCAGGTGATGATGCGCTGCTGCTCGTAAGGCAACCCTAAAAATTCGCATGAACGGCGTGCCACGTAGCGGTGGCTTGTGCCGTGGAAGCCATAGCGGCGCACTCCGTATTTCTCATATACCTCATACGGGAGAGCGTACATATATGCGCGGGCAGGCATTGTCTGGTGAAAAGCAGTGTCGAACACACCCACCTGTGGCACGTCGGGCATAATCTCGCTGATAGCCTCGATGCCCACGATGTTGGCTGGGTTGTGGAGCGGAGCCAAGTCGTAGCATTCCTTCACCTTGGCGATAACCTCGTCGGTGATGAGCACGCTCGAATTGAATTTCTCGCCTCCGTGCACCACGCGGTGGCCTACGGCGTCGATTTCTCCGAAATCCTTGATGCAGCCATATTTAGCGCTTGTCAGATTGTCGAGGATGATGCGGATAGCCACATTATGGTTTGGCATAGACGTGGTGATTGTCACCTTTTCGCCGTTGTATTTGAATTTCAGGAAAGAGTCGGGCAGACCCACTTTTTCCACGCCGCCCTCGGCGAGGACGTTTTGCGCGTTGTCGTCGAGTTCAATCAGCTTGTATTTCACCGATGAACTTCCGCAGTTGAGTACGAGGATTTTCATTATTTTTGATTTGCTATTATGCTTTGGTTGCAAGTGATGATAACAGTTTTATAGATGTCTTCCCAAGAGCATCCGCGCGACAGGTCGTTGACCGGCTTTGCCAAGCCTTGCAGGATAGGACCCACAGCCTGTGCACCGCTGAGTCGCTGCACGAGTTTGTAGGTGATGTTGCCCACTTCGAGCGACGGGAACACAAGCACGTTGGCAGTGCCGGCGATGTCGCTTTGCGGAGCCTTGCTCTTGCCCACTGAAGGCACGATGGCTGCATCGGCCTGAAGCTCGCCGTCGAGAGCCAGTCCCGGAGCCATTTCTTTGGCAATCTTTGTAGCCTCGATAACTTTGTCTACCATCTCATGCTTTGCGCTGCCTTTGGTTGAGAAGCTGAGGATGGCAACACGCGGATCAAAGCCGCCGAGCACCTTGGCTGTCTCTGCCGCCGATACGGCGATCTGTGCCAATTCTGGTGCCGTAGGATTAGGCACTACGGCGCAGTCGGCAAACACCATCATGCCGTCAGTCCCGTAAGGAGAACCTTCGGGAAGAAGCATAAGGAACGCGCCGGAAACAACGCTGATGCCTTTCTTGGGCTTGATAATCTGGAAAGCGGCACGAAGCACGTCGCCTGTGGTGCTCAACGCACCAGAGACCTGACCGTCGGCATCGCCGTTCTTGATGAGCAGACAGCCCAGATAGAGCGGGTTGTGCACCTGTTTGTGCGCGCCCTCGAGCGTCATGCCCTTGGCTTTGCGCAGCTCATAGTAGAGTTGCGCATATTTCTCAGTAAACGCCTCGTCGGCAGGGTCGACGATTGTGGCATGCTCAATGTTTTTTAGACTCAATTCCGCTGCAAGTTGTTTGATTTCAGCGGGATTGCCGATTAGAGTGATGTCGCAGATGCCGTCGGCGATAAGATGGTCGGCAGCGGTAAGCGTTCGTTTTTCCGCACCTTCGGCGAGGACGATGCGTTGTTTGTTTGCTTTGGCTTGTTGGGTAAGTCGTTCAAATAGAGTCATAATCAGTATTGATTTTGTATTTTTTCTGACTACAAAATTACTAATAAAAATTGTTAACGAGGTATAAAAACTTGACTTAAACTTTCAACCAATGTGCAAAAAATCTTCACGAAACTTAACGAGGCTTTAGCCTCGGCAAAAGCACACTTAAAAACAACAATGACATGAATATCATATCGTTTTTAACTTTTAGTTAAAAGATATTTCATATCTTTGCACAGACTTGGAAAAGGTGTATACCAGTCAACTGGAATAATTGAAATAATAAAGCAACCATATGGAAGAACATATAACAGAGAACCAGATAATACATTCAAATTTTTTTACGAATAGAAATGGCAATACTTTGATGAAAGAATTTGAGGGAGTGTTGCAACATAACAACCATATCAAAAATTTGGATGCTGTGGTAGGATTTTTGCGGGCGTCAGGATATTTCTCGTTGCGTCCTTTTTTGGACAGCATTAACAAAGTGCGAGTACTTATAGGTATCGATGTCGACAGATATATAGTAAAAGCGGCAAATCAAGGGAAAATATTCTTTGGGGCGGAAGAAGAAGTGAGAGAAGACTGCTTGCGTAATATCCGCAGGGATATAGAGCGTTCCAATTATACAAAAGAAGTGGAGAATGGTATGCTCCAGATGGTTCAAGACCTTGTAGATGGTAAACTTGAACTTCGTGCCCATCCATCGAAGAGAATACATGCCAAGTTGTATGTTCTCTATCCCGATGATTTCAATCAATATTCACATGGTATCGCCATAACTGGTTCAAGCAATTTGTCGGGCAATGGGCTTGGTATTTCGCGGGATAAGCAGTATGAGTTCAATGTCAAGCTTGACCGATTTGATGATGTTAAATTCGCAAAGGATGAATTTGAATTGTTGTGGAAAGAGGCGGAAGGATGTGAAATTACAGCCGAGGATGTGAAGACTTCCATTGACCGAACTTATTTAAAAGGCGATGTTGCTCCATACGATTTGTATATCAAGATGCTTATGGAGTATTTTTCTGATCGTGTATTGGCAACGGACAACAATAATCCGTTTGATATGCCAGAGGGGTATACGAAGTATGACTATCAGATGGACGCTGTAGTAGAGGGCTATCAGAAACTTATTCGTTACGACGGCTTTTTTCTTGCAGATGTCGTAGGTCTTGGTAAGACAGTTGTCGCAACAATGATTGCTAAGAAATTTTTGATTGAGAATGGTCGCGACAAAACGAAAATATTAGTAGTTTATCCTCCAGCGGTAGAGCAAAACTGGAAAGCGACATTCAAGGACTTCGGAATAGACAAATACGCTAAATTCATAACTAATGGAAGTTTGTCAAAGATTCTTGATGAGGAGAACTACAACTATTGGAATGCAGACGAATATGATTTGATATTAGTAGACGAAGCCCATAGGTTTCGTTCACATACTACTGCTGCTTTTGAGCAACTGCAGGAAATCTGCAAAATGCCTCGCATAGAGAATGGCAATATTCCTGGATACAAGAAAAAGGTTATGCTCATTTCGGCAACACCTATGAACAATACGCCTGCCGACATTTACAATGAGATACAATTGTTTCAAGATCCTCGACGTTGTACGATAGATGGTGTGGCAAATTTGACAGCTTTTTTCTCTCCTCTTATCAAAGAGTTTCAGCAACTAAGAAGAGATCCTAACTTTGATGTTACGCAGTTCAAAAAGTTGGCAGAGCGAGTGCGCGACCGTATCATAAAACCGTTGACCGTCCGTCGTACAAGAACCGACATTGAAAATATAGCTCGGTATAACAAGGATGTAAATGGATTTCCAAAAGTTGAACGTCCGATAGAAAACAGATATGAACTGAATGAACATCTGGCCAATCTGTTTGAGGAAGCTATGGAGACTCTTGACAAAAAGTTGACATATGCTCGTTATCAAGCTATTGCTTATTTGAAACCCGAAGTTGCAAACGGCTTGTACGACAATGCCGAATTGATAAGTCGCAGTTTGGCAGGAATCCGTAAAAATGGACTGGTAAAACGACTTGAAAGCAGTTTCTATGCATTTCAAATATCGTTGAACAATTTCTGTCAGGCAAACCAAAACATGATTGATATGTTTAATCGTGACAAGGTCTTTATTGCGCCCGATCTTGATATAAACAACTTATTGGAGGCAGGTCTGTCGGATGAGGAAATAGAAGAAAAATTGAATGCAAAAGCGGACGACAACCCAAAGAATTCCATATTTAAGGCTGAAGATTTTAAACCAGAGTATATAGAAATGCTCCAGAAAGATCAAGCAATCCTTGAAAAGTTGTGCAGTGATTGGAAAAATATATCCGATGATGACGATTCCAAGTTTGCCAAATTTAACGAACTGCTCAAGCATGAGTTGTTTAAGACCGACCGTAACCCAGAGCAAAAGCTGGTGGTGTTTTCAGAGTCTGTTGATACGGTAAAATATCTCGAACGACGTATTAACCGAAAGGACGTACTAGTTATATCTGCCGAAAACCGAAGCAAGTTGTTCAAAACAATTCGTGAGAATTTTGATGCAAATTATAAAACAAAACTTAATCAATACAATGTTATCCTCACGACCGATGTCTTGGCAGAAGGTGTCAACTTGCATCGTGCCAATGTGATAGTCAATTATGATACACCATGGAACAGTACACGCTTGATGCAGCGTATTGGCCGTGTTAACCGTATCGGTTCATCGTCGAATCACATTTACAACTATGTATTCTACCCATCGCGTGAAGGCAACAGGGAAATCAATCTGAATCAAATAGCATTGAGTAAGATACAAACGTTTCATTCTACATTTGGTGAGGACAACCAAATCTATTCACAAGAGGAGATTCTTGACCGTGACCTTACCAAATTATTTGATGAAGGCATGAAGCGACAAAAGGAAGAGAGCAACCAAGAATTGCCTTTCTACGAGGAGCTAAGAACTCTTTACAAGACAAATCGCAGGGAATACAATCGCATAGAGAAACTTTCTTTGCGTAGCAGGACGGGACGAGACGCAATGCGTGTAGATGGCGTAACCCTTTCGGGAGATACCCTCGTATTTTTAAAAACAAATTTCCGTAAGGTGTTCTTTCTCGTTTCGGAAACAGCACAAGAACTGTCGGTACTTGATGCACTTAAATATTTTAAAGCAGAAAAAGGGGAGCAATCAGTTGAGCGAATAGAGCAACATCACAAGCACATCAATATGGCTTTGCAGAAGTTCCGTGCTATGCAGGATGAAGAACTGCGCAATCAAGAAAATGCTGAAGATGTGCAAAATACACTTGGTGCGCAGGTTAGCACGGCAGTAAGTCTGTTGAACAACTTTATTCGTGAAATTGATGATAATGAACTGTATATGAAGATAGTTCAACTGAAAACTTTGGCAGAGCGTGGAGTTATAACATATATCCCGAAACGTTTACAGCGAATACAAAAGGATTTGCGACGAAGCGGAGGAAAAGCGCGTATGACACACGATGAAGCATTGGCTGAAATCGTCGAAATGGCAAAGAAATACTCACCATATTTTATGGCACAGGAATCACAACTCAGCGAGCAGGAGACCAATGCCGAGATAATATTATCAGAATCATTTAGGTAAACTATATGAATTATAAAGAAGTAATAGAGGCAAAATACAATCGTGAAGCCTGGCAGCAGTTACTCCACGATATATTCCTTAACAAAGTGCAATTCTACCGCAGCACCAGTGAGGTGAAAGTAAACAGTCGGCTTGCAAAAAGTGCGTTGTACATCGGAATAATTTCTCTTTCTGATGGAGAGTCTCTTGGTGTCTACGAGGTAGAACTTGTTGATGAAGTGGACATTGAACGCAACAAGCGTGGCATAAGAGATATGCTTACAAAAGACTGGAAGGATATGGGACATGCTGGTGCCTTCATGTTCTGCTATCGCAAGAATGAGAGCGTGTTGCGTTTCTCTTATGTCAGCGAAACATGGGGATTCAATAAAAAAGGCGATTATGAGAAGTTGTCGACCAATACTAAGCGATACACCTATCTCCTTGGAGAAGGTCGCGGATGCCGTACCGCCATTGAATAGTTTAACGCACTGAAGGACAGCAAGCAGTCTCTCAGTGATGTTACAGCAGCCTTCTCAGTTGAAGCTCTTACAAAGCAATTCTATAAGGATCTGTTTGACTGGTACCAATGGGCGGTAGACCCAGCATCGGGTGTATATTTCCCCAACAACACATCAACAGAAGATGATGATCGTGAGGATATTGAGACTAAAATTATCCGCATGATAACCCGAATCATGTTTGTATGGTTCATCAAGCAGAAAGAACTTGTGCCAAACAAAATCTTTGATGTAGATTTTCTTGACACTATTCTGAAAGACTTTGACCCAGTAAGTAAGGTGGTGGGCAACTACTACAATGCTATTCTTCAAAACCTTTTCTTCGCCACTCTCAACCGTGCCATAGAAGACGAGCAGGGCAACAAACGTCGCTTTGCTACCAATGTGAAGAAGGACATAAAGACTCTTTACCGCTATCCAGAAATGTTCAAAATCGGTGAGGATGAGGTAATAAAGATGTTCTCAGAGGTTCCTTTCCTCAATGGTGGCTTATTTGAATGTCTTGACAAAACAAGAACTATAGACGGTGTAGAGCAAGCCTACAATTACGACGGTTTCAGCCGCAATGACAATAAATTTGCAGACGGACGCTACCGCAATCGTGCCATAGTGCCAAATATTCTTTTCTTTGATGAGGAGAAAGGTTTAATATCAATACTTAGCCGCTATAATTTCACTATTGAGGAAAATTCGCCCGAAGAACAGCAAGTGGCGCTCGATCCGGAGCTGCTTGGCAAGGTGTTCGAGAACCTGTTGGGCGCCTATAACCCCGAGACAAGGGAAACTGCGCGCAACCAAAGTGGCTCGTTCTACACTCCACGAGAGATTGTGAACTATATGGTTGACGAAAGCCTTATCTCTTATTTGGGTAATACTGCTTTTGTACGCTCACTTTTCTCACCTGAGTTTAGCTACGACAAGACAAAGGCAGATGATTATAAAACCATTTCTGATAAACTGAAGACTATCAAGATACTCGACCCAGCCTGTGGTTCGGGAGCATTCCCGATGGGATTGCTTAACCGCATGATAGAGATTCTTAGCCATATTTCTCCAGACGAGAATATTTACGACTTGAAACTGCATATAATCGAGAACTGCATATACGGCAGCGACATTCAGCGCATTGCCGCACAAATCACAAAATTGCGTTTCTTCATCTCGCTTATCTGCAATTGTGAGAAAGATGCAAGCAAACCTAACCATGGCATTCCTACGTTACCAAACCTTGAAACGAAGTTTGTTGCTGCAAACTCATTGATAGCCAAGAAAAGACAGGCTTGTCATAGCCTGTTTGAGAATCCGGGAATAGAGCCAACAAAACAGGCTTTAACGGAAATTCGTCATGAACATTTTGCAGCAAAGACGGCAAATCGCAAAAGCACATTGCGTCAAAAGGACAAAGAGCTTCGCGAGAAACTGGCTCGTCTGTTAGCTGATGATAAAGACTTCGCACCTGCTGATGCAAAGCAACTTGCGGACTGGAATCCATATGACCAAAATGCAGTTGCCGACTTCTTCGATCCTGAATGGATGTTTGGCATCAGTGATGGCTTCGACATTGTTATAGGTAATCCGCCGTATATTCAGCTTCAGAATGATAGTGGCAAATTGGCAAAGTTGTATGCCGATTGCAATTATAAGACATTTGCACGTACAGGCGATATCTATTGTCTGTTCTACGAGCGTGGTTATCAACTCTTGAAGCCTAATGGACATCTATGCTACATCACTTCCAACAAGTGGATGCGTGCCGGGTATGGAGAAAAGACACGAGACTTCTTTGCCAAGAATACAAATCCGATGCTTTTGATTGATTTTGCAGGGGTAAAAATCTTTGAGAGCGCAACAGTTGACACTAATGTCCTTCTCTTTGCCAAAGCCGCCAATGAGCATAAGACCTGGTGTGCCGTCACAAACAAGCAGAACAAAGATAGTGTAAAGAATTTGAGCGTTTTCGTGCAGCAGACTGGAACAGAATGTGAATTTAGCGGTTCTGATTC
>OMEW01000193.1_pt1 | contig 44301 bp, 60 predicted proteins | sample 1645471 | NCBI WGS metagenome assembly OMEW01 (sample SAMEA103958126, study PRJEB25191) | human gut metagenome | reverse complement strand
CCCGCCAAACTGGCTGTTCATCTTCTTGCTGTGGAACAGCATTTTTGCCATGCCGGATGCGGCGGCCTTGATACCGGACACAAGTGCCCCGGCAGCCGACTTTGCCGCTCTGCCGATGAAAGACGCGACATTTCGTGCGCTACTGGCGAGGCGGCTCATAAGGCTTTCCGACTGTTGTGTACCGGCGCGCATTTCATCCAGACGGGCCGCTGCTGCGGACAGTGTAGATTCCATCTGCGCGTATTGCGTCGTGTCCACGCCCGCCTGAAATGCGGTGCCGGAGGCCTCCATTTTTGCCTTTGCGGCTTCGAGCCGGTCATATTTCTGTGCGGTCAAATCAAGGTCGTATTGCAGGTTTTTCCACTGGGCGGAATTTTCACTCACACCAAGAGCCTGCATTTTCTCCTGCTTGTTGAGAATGGATTCGAGTTTCTGACCGGCTTTTTCAGTCTCCGCACAGAGTTCTGCGTATTCCTGCGTCGGGAATTGCGTCTGACCGACTGCATCCAGCCGTTCCTGAAGCTCCGCGATCTTGCTTTCCAGCGTGCTTGCCTTGTCCTCAAAGGAGGTCATAGCGCTCTCGCTGCCGGACATAGCTTTCTGGAAGGTCGGTTCCAGCTTCTGCACGCTGCTGTTCACGGCGTCGATCTCACGCTGCAAACCAGATGCCTTTTCCGTCACACCACCGATGTTCACCTGCGGTGTAGCTGTTTCCGGCGCAGGCGTTCCGTTGCCGTTGGTATTCTGTAATTCTTCGAGGGAGGCTTGCAGCTCCTGTACTTTTGCCTCAAGCGCTGCAACCTTATCCTCTGCGCCACCTGTATTGATTTCAGGTGTCAGCGGCTTGCTGAAAAGTTCTTTCAGCGTCTGTCCCAGATTCTTGACCTCCGTGGACAGCGCCTTGATAGCCGCAAGCAATTCAGCGCTTCCGGCCTTAAATCCGTCCGAATTTATCTCGGTATCAATGATGATAGAGCCGTCAGCCTGATCTGCCATTTAACCACCTTCTTTCTTAGCCGAGTAGCGCGTCGATCCTATCCTTTTCTGCCTGTTCTTCCTCCGATAGCTTCGTGCGTAGGGCGCAAATAGCGCGGTTGGAATTCCAGTATTCGCGCTCCCACTTCTCCAGCTTTTTGCCCTTTGCGCGCTTCAGACGCAGGTTGAGCACCTGCGCGAAAACGCCGTCCGAAATCTCCATGTAGTAGCCCATAAAGGTCCACCAGTGAACATACCGGGCGGTACGGACCTCAAAACCGGCAACCTTATTGACCGCTGGAAACATGATGCTCTCGTCCTGTTCCCAGTCCATGACGCGCGGAGGCGGCTTTCCGCCCGTGTCCTCCGGCTTGTCATTGTGGTCAATAAAAGCGAGAGCGGCCTTGAAGGCCGCCTCGTAGTCGTCTTTTGGAATTGCGTCGAAGTCCTTGAACAAAATGAACAGGCAGATATAAGCCTTTTCTTTGTCTTCGAGGTCGGGATCACCGAACGCGATCACGATTTTCAGAACATCCCGAAAATCGCTGCGAATGCGGTAGAACTTACCGTTTACCTCAAGACTTCGCGGCAGTGTTCCGATCATTTTTTACCGCCCTTGTGCTTGCCAGTACGGTAGCCGTGGGTGTACCGCTCAACACGGGAGTTGACTTTCTTCACCTCGCGGTCGAACTGGCAGGAGATATAAGCACCGACCGCAGACAGCGCGTTTTCGCAGTAGAAATGACCGTTGATGGGGGAAAACGGGTGCATCTTACCGAAGAACGCCTCCGACATATTGCCGCCAAAGAGCTTGTCACAGGCAGTGTACAGGCGTTTTTCAGCCTCACGTAGTGCCGCGAATTCGGCTTCGTTCCGTTCGTCCACAGTGCCGTCCGGCTTGATGTTGACGCTTTCCAGCGGCTCGACGATTTTGTCAAACTCTGCGGCGACGCTGTTGAAGCGATCCACAATGCCGATGTCGGTCGGTCGGAAGGAGAATTCCCCGATCTGTTCCCCGTGCTTATTTCGGATAGGCACCTTTACGCTGCCATCGTCGATGATGATTTCATTGAAATTCTGCTGTACCAGTTTGTCAGCCATTTTAATTGCCTCCTGAATTCAAAATGTTGCCGCCCTGCGTATTAGGCGCAGGGCGGCAGGGGTGGATGATTAGCCCGCAGCGTTGGTGCCTGCGGTGAAGGTCTTCGTGGTGAGGTCGAAGGTGCCCTTGACGCGGTTGCCCGCGTTGTACACGGTAAAGGGAATCTGCACGCCGGAGGTGTCACCGCCGACAGATTCGGGAACGACCCACACGTCTTCACGGTAGGCCCATGCCACGGTGCCGTCACTGTTAAGCAGCACGTCAACCTTCGTGGTCATGCAGTCGTCGCCGGTCAGGCGCTCATTGGCGATCTTTGCGAGACGTTCAAACAGCGGGTCGCCGCTGTAGGCATAGAAGGGGTCAACCTCAGACTGCACCTCGTAGCCATTGTGGACGACATTCTGTTCGCCCAGAATGTTTTTGTTGACCTCAACGTCGGGGTTCAGCTCCTCGTTATACTCCTCAAGGTCCTTGCCGAGACGGGTATAATTCGGGGTGTAGGTTTCCTCGCCCTGCGTCTTGACGCCGAACTTGGCGTCGAGGAAATGGGCAAGATACTTGCGTTCGATTTTCGGCATAATTTCAGCTCCTCAAATATCAAATTCGTTGTTGTAGTCCAGCCGCAGGGCAATGAGCCAATCTTCAACGCCGTCCTGATAGGCGGAGTTGAGGTAGGCGGGGCTTGTGCGGCTGATTTTCTTGATGATACGGTTGCCAGCCAGCAGCGCGGGGTATGCGCTGAGCTGGTGGCTCTTGCCGTTCAGCGTGACCGGCTGCCGCTCAAGCCACTTGCCCAGCGCATCGAGGAATTCTTTGATGCGGATGCGCTGAGTTTCGGATTTCGGAGCGGCGCGGTAGACCACATTGAACGGATATTGGCAGACCTGCGTGACGTGTCCGGTGACGTCCTCTGTGCTGCTCTGCAAAGCCGCACCGGAAATCGGAAAGAATCCGATCCCCGAAGCGTCCGAGAGCGTGGAGAACAGGATGGATTTTTTGCCGGTGGTCAGACCGGGGAACTTGTTCAGCAGGTCAAGAAGAATTTTGCTGACGGCCTCAGAGCCGTCAATGTCGATGACCGTTTTCGACGGCATGGTTATTTACCTCCGATTTTCTCCTTCACGCCGTCGATCCAGAATTGCTTGTTCTGCCGTTTGGCGTGTTCAAACCATTGCGGAACGGCCTGCGGGTTGGAGTATTTCAGCGGCCTGTCGGTGGCAACGAGCTTTGCGCCCTTGCGGAAACGCAGGATGTATTCACCGGGGCCTGTAGGGATTTTGCGGGGGCCTTTGCCGGTTACGGAATCCACCATGACCTTACCGCCGTACTGGTAGCGCGCATACGGGCCGGGAAAGACGACCTTTTTTCCGTCGTCCTCCGTGTGGGAGCGCTGCTGCAAGCTGCCGGTCAGCAGCGGCATACAGGCTTTGCAGTCCTCAAGCACGCGGTCGCCCAGCCATTGCTGCGCCTCGCGCATACGCTGATCCAGCGCGCGCAGGTCAACAGTGACGTGTACGCCGCCGTCAGAGTAGGAGATTTTCGGAAAATCGGACATTACCGCCCTCCAATCTCGAAGTGAGGGAGAAGGCCGTAAAAGCCCGCAGAGCTTATCAGGTAGATACCGTCGCGCTCTGCGTTCAGGGCGTGGTATAGTCCTTCGTCATAGTCGTCATCGGTCAGCGGCTCGGTGTCAGGCCATGCACCAGCAAAAATGAAATCGCACTCCGGAGCAAAGGTGATGTGCTGCGCCGGATTGTCGCAGCGGGCATATTCCTTCGGCCCCGTGTAGCTTTTCATCCCCGCGCCGGTGGGAACGCGCTTGTCCGCCGCGCAATGGATGATGATGTCCACGGCGTCAGCGTTGTTGCCTCCCGCAGTTGTCGCGCTGTTGGCTTTTGTGGTCAGCAGGTCAGTGCCGGAAATGACGGACGGAAACCAGCGCCCGGTTGCGGCGTGGTAATTAAAGACCGTTATTGTGTCGCGGTACACGCCCAACACCTCCCGCATACAGCAGATTGACGCCGTTTGCATCCGGGATATTTGCCAGATACTGCGCGGCAATGCTGCCGATCAAATTTGTTTGTGCCTCTGCGCTTGTCGCGGCGGCAGCATAAACGGAGCTGTTCGCGCTGCCCGCCGAATAGGAAATGGATTCCCGCCCGGACGAGATAGACGCGACAGCCCCGTGATAGCTTCCGTCCTCCGCTTTCTGCGCGGAAGATGCCCTCCGCTGGACGTCGATCCAGTAGAGGGCTTCGGCAATGGCACAAACAGCCTTCTTGACCTTGACGGCATGGGCTTCCACGGTCGGAAACGCAAACGTAAGCCGCCCGAAGGTGATTGCGTCCAGTTCGTCGCTGGCACGCTCAAGCCACTTTGGGGCGATTTCCTCGGTCAGCGTGTCCCCGAAGTAGTCGGAGCCGTAAAACGTAAAGTCTGTGTATGCCATATCAACGCCTCCTTAGTCTTCCTGCACCTCGGCGGGGGCGTCCGTTTCGGCCTCGGCGGGCTTCTTCCGGTGCTTGCCCTCCGCCTTTGCGGGCGCGGGTGCGACAGCAGGGGCGATTTCTACGGCTTCGTAGATGGCCGACCTCTGCATCAGCTCAATGCTGGTTTCATCGGTGGCCGCTACGATGTTGCCCGATTTCAGGTTGCGAAATAGCATAGCGTCCTCCTTACATCAGGCCATAGTGTAGTAGGTGGTGCCGGACGCGAACTCCGTGATGGAGACAGCAGTGTACACACCGTTGGCCTCGGTGTAATACTGAGTACCGGCAGCATAGGTAGCCGCCTTGGTGAACACGCCGGGCTTGAAGATCAGGTCAGGCATGACAACGGTGGTGCCGTAGTGGTAGAACAGCTCGACGCCGTAGGCATTGGAGAGAGGGATCTTCTCGGCGGTATACTGGTCGGCCATGATGGGCTGAGCGACAGCGCCCTCGACCATAAGCAGGTAGTTGCAGCCAGCGGGAAGGTGGACGCAGCTGTACGCGCGGACGCCGTGCCACACAAGGAATTCCTCGGCGGCGGTGTTCACATTCGCGTTGTTGGTCTGTTTGTCGAGGTCGTTACGGATCATGCCGTAATACTTCGGGGACAGAACGAGGTGCATCATGGAGCGGGGCACGCCGTCCACGAAGTCATTCTGGGTGGTTTCGCACTCCTGAATGATGGCTTCCAGCTCGTCAGAGATGGTCTTGTAGGCGGACAGGTTCAGCACAGCGGCCTTACCGGCAGCAGCGGCGAAGAACGCATTGTCCAGCTCGGCAGCCATACGCAGGATGTGGTTTGCGGAACGACGGTCCAGAACGCCGTCAACGCCGTACAGGCGGACGTCCTTCTGTTCCAGCTCCTCGACGATCTCGCGGTCGGTGTCGATGGCGACAGTGACGGGCTTTGCCTTCACGGCGTCGCCCTTGCCTGCGGTACGCGCGGTGCCGTAGTTTTTGGGGGTGGCGTTGACGAAGCGCTTGGCTTCGACAGTGCCGGAAACAGGATCACCGGACAGGTCCATGTTCTTCATGGAGCCGGAGATCAGCGCCTTCTGGACGCCCTCAATGGTCTTACCGTACAGCTCGGCAAGATATTCCTTGCCGTCGCTTTCCAGAAGGATGTTAAGTGCATTGATACGAGGCATAATTCATACTCCTTTGTTTATCAGAAAATTTTGGGCGGGGTGTACTTCTCAGAGCCGGTGCCGGGATCGCCCGTGGGTCCCGTAAAAGCAGGCGCTTTTTCCTTCTGCTTTGCCGCCTTTTCTGCGGCTTCCTTTTCCTCGGCGGTCTGATACAGACCAGCGTCTTTCTGCTTGGCGGCCTTCATAAAGTCGTCAAAGCCGAAAAATGCGCCGTCCTTCCACGTCAGACCGGCGTCCGGAGACATACACTCGGACACAAGAGCCGTGCGGGCAAAGGGAGAAGTGACGCCGTACTCGTCCAGCTTCTTGGTGATCCAGTCCTTCTGATCGCGCTGCGTGATCTCGCGGGCGAATTTCTTCTCCGCGTCCTCAGCCTGCGTCTTGTAGGTCTGGATTTCCTGCTGAATCTGCTGTGGGTCGATGCCCTCAAACTTCTTCAGCGTGGTTTCGGCAGTATCGAGGCGGGTTTTCAGGCCGTCGCGCTCTGCCGTGAGGTCTGCAATGGTCTTGTCCTTGGCAGCCTTCGCGGCCTCAACGTCTTTCCCGTTGAGCGCGAACACCTGCTTGACCTGATCTTCAGTCAGCCCCAGTGCGGTCAGTTCTTCGGTTTTCATGGATAACCTCCTGTATAACGGCAATAGCAGATATTTAAGACGTTGCAGCGTCTGGCCGTTTTCGGCATTGTTAGGACCGCCGATAGTCCAATTTTGTACCCCTGCCGGAGTTGCACCGGCGATACTGGAAGGGGCATAGAAAAGCAGAGCCTCACAGCGCCGGAATGGTGCTGTAATGCTCTGCTTTGCGATTATTCACTTGCTGCGGGCGGCGGCAATGGACTTCCGTGCGTCCTCCCGCGTCCATTTTGCGATCTGGATGCGGTCAGAGAGTCGCTTCAAACCGTTGTTCTCGCAGAACTGGTTGTAGTCCAAATTCTGCTTTTCCAGCAGCTTAGCCGTCCGTGTGTACTGCACTTCGAGTGTAGCTTTCACTCCCGCGTCCTCCGCCGCCTCAATGGCCGTGCGAAGGCCGACCAGCTTTGTTTTCGTGCGCCGGATGCGTGATTCCTTCCCGCGCTGCTTCTGGCTGAGGTCAAAGGCTTTCTTGTTCTCCTCCGCGTCGAACTGTGCGTATGGATTGTGCCGCAGGTCGCCGGGGCCGAAGCTGTGGCGGCAGTTCCAACCGCACAAGCCCTCGCCGGTGCCGTACCCTGTGGATTCCACGAAAAGCGGCAGGTCAGGCGTTCGACCCGTCCGGCTATAGAATTTGCCCTGCCACCAGAAGTGGTTTCCGGGGTTTTGGCCGCCGTCGCCGTAGCGTGCGCCGAGATGCGCCGACACAAGCACAATGTCCCAGTCACGTTCTTCCATACCCTGAACGGCCATGTTGCCAGACGCCTGCGCGACGCCGGTACGAACGGCCCGCAGGACAGCGGTTTCGATGGTGTCAACGTGCCCGGTGGGATAGATGACCTGCGTTTGCGTGTCAACAATGCTGCTGACGGCCTCCTGTACGGCCTGCGTGTACGATGTCGCGCCAGATGCTACCTTGAAATGCGCGGTGTCCAGAGCTTTCAGCAGCTGCTGTTGGCTCGCGTGCGCGGTCGTGCGGGTGAAGTTATGGACGGTGCCCGCCGTGCGCTGGTAGGTGTCCTCAAGCAGCCGAATCATGCTCTCAGCCTGTGCAAGCTCAATGCCCGCAAGCCCGTGTTCGATGTAGAAATTGCTGTCGTAGGCAAGAGCTTTGATACCGGCGTCCTCGAAGATGCGCTTGATCTCTGCATCCGTTGCCTTTGTCCAGCGCTTGATTTCCTGCTGTACAGCGTCCAGATGGCCGCCTGCGGCCTGATAAACCTCAAGCTGCCATTCATCCGAGGCAGTGAGAAAAACGCCCTCGCCGCGTCCTAACCGTGCCATAACACGCCGGATAAGGTCGCTGGTGATCCACACGTTTAGCTCGTCGATTTGCGGGTACAGGGTTTCGATGATGTCCAGAATCTGCTGGGGGGTCAGCATTTATGCCGCCTCCTATTCTGCGCCGAAAAGCTGGGCTTTCTCGATCTGCGCGGCGTCGGCCTCTGCGGTCATTGCCTTCGCTTCTTCCTCGCTCATGCCTTCGAACTTTACGAAGTACATCCACTTCGGGACCCAGCCCTGCATAACGTAGGCGCGCCACGAGGCTTTGTCCTCCTCGTAGTTGTAGGTCACGTCTCCGAAGTTGAAATTGACCTCATATTCGCCCAGCGGCGCGAGATTGTAAAGCGTGACCAATGCATCAGCACCAGCCAGCGCCTGTGTGATAGCGTCCTTGAGCGCGTCGCGGTCGGTCTTGATCGTCTGGATGGTGTCGCGGTCGTCGGCTTCGACCTGTGTCGCGGTAATCATGCCGGTCTGGCCGTCCAGCACAAACACGCCTTCGGAAAAGCCGCATTTGACACCGGCCATAGACAGGTCGAAGTTGATGTCCTTGATCCGCGCGTCGGTCAACAGCGTCGGCGCGTGCTCGTGGATCGCATTGGTTTCCGTGTCGTTGAGGCCCATACCAAGGCCCTTCACGAAACGCGGCAGCTCGACGTTGCGGTTCTGCGCGTTCTGAATGAGCTGCTGTCCGACGAAAGTAATGTGCTTGCTGTCCTCGATCTCCGTATTCTTGCGGCTGACGGCAATGTCGATGGCCTTCAGCTCCGCAGCAGCGTTGGCAAACACGGAAAGCCCCAGCGGGGACGACGGATCAATGGTGTTTGCGCCGGGAACGCGATAGTAGCCGAACAGCGGCGTTTCAAGGTTGGTAATGGTAACTTCGGGTGCCAGATGCGCCCACGCGTCAACCTTATCAAGCGCCACCTCCTCGCCAAGGGTAACTTCGCCCTTCGTGCTGAGCCGGTTTTCAAACGCCTTGTTCGTGATCTTGTAGAGCTTGCCGCCCTCTGCGGTGCTGCCCTCGAAGCGGTGGTATTCAAGCCGTGTGAAATGGCGGCTGCCCTGTGCGGTATGCGCCGCGAAGATCGCGCCGACGATTTCACCGTTGTCGTCCTTCGCCGTAATGCCGAAGTTGCCCGGCAGGATGAAGTCCCACGTCTCGCCGTTCCATTTGAGCATAATGCCGCCCAGCCGCTCAGCCTCCGACACACGATCTGGCAAGCGCTTGAGCAGGTCGTCAGCCAGCCCCTGCAAATAGTCGGCACGGGGCGAGCCGGAAATAGCAATGCCAATGTCCAGCGTAACCAGCTTTGCGCGGGTGTCGCTGATGTGTTTTGCCATGTTGATAGTCCCGATTTCATCCTCGGCGTTCAGCCAAGGTGGCTTGCCGGTAGAAATGCGGTCCCAGTTTGTAAGGGCGCTGGACATTTCCGGCGAGGAAATGAGTTCAACGCCAAATGCTTTTGCAATATCGGTCCCGCTATGAATAAAAAGCATTTTGATCCTCCTTAGCAGGCGCGTAAAAAAATTCATTTCGTCACCGCCTTAAACTATCCATTTCAGTTCATTCCGCAGGGCTGTCCGGCAGAAATATCTGAGCTGGTCCATGCTATGGTCGTTTTCTTTGATAACCGCGTCTTCGGCCTTTTCCTCGTCCCACGAATACGTCTCGAACTCCTCAAAGGTGCTTTTGCAGCTCTTGTGGAAGTACAGGCACCCGGCATTTAAGAACTTCGTCACGTCCTGAATGCCGTTCAAAACGTCGTTGTCGGCCTTTACGACCATGAATTTACCGTATTTTTGTATTGTCTCGATCATGGACGACGCGGACGGGTCAATGATGATGTACTGGATCGGATAGTCCCCGATCAGGTCGCACAGCATCTTGTAATACGCCTCGTTGTCCACACGGTTGTTGCTGCCGCCTTTGTAATACAGCTCCCTAATCATGACGGCCTTTTGCTCCGAGGGGCTATAGTCGTACAGGCCAGCGGCAAACGGATTGACGGTGCCGTAGTCCACGGACACATAGTAGCGGTGCCGTGGATTGAGCGCCGGAACCTTCGGGACGATATGCGCCGAGCGGTCGAACATGGGGTAGACAAGGCCCTCGGCCTTTACCCACAAACCGAGGATATAGCGTCGGTAGAAAACGCCGGTGTACATTCCCTCATATCTGGCCTTGATTTCAGGCGCAAGGCTCAGATTGTCATCCATTGTGAAGTGCAGATACAGGATGTTCCGCTCTCGCGCTTTCTTGATCCACTCCACATAGAACCAGTGGCCGGGGTTTTCGGGGTTACAGTTGAACCAGAACTTAGAACCGGCCACGCTGCAACGGGCCATAGCCTGTTCGACAAACGAGCGGGGCATAAGGGCCACTTCGTCAAACAGCACGCCCGCAAGCGTGATGCCCTGCACCAGTGTGTAGCTTGATTCGTCCTTGCCGCCGAACATATAGTAGCTGTTGGTCACGCTGCCAGACGTGATAATCAGCTTGTTTTCACTGCGGCGTTCAGTGATTGAAAAGATGCCCTCAAGCCATTGCGGCATGAGGGTTATAACGTTGCGGCGCAGCGATTCAATCGTCTTGCCGCATATAGCGAAGTTCTGACCGTTGAAGCGGCTCATGCTCCACAGGATAAAGCCGTCCGTCATGGAAACGGTCTTGCCGGAACGGATAGAGCCGTCACAGATGATGCCGTCACAGTCCATGAACTGCGGCTTATTCCACCACGTCAGTGTCAGAAGCTGCCGCTTGCTGAAGTTCTGGTAAATCATCCGTGTTCACGTCCTCCTTTGTGGCATTCTGGATAGCTTCAAGCAGATTGTTGTCCTTTGCGCTGCCGCCCAAGCCGGTTTCGCCGGTGATGTCCATATAGAGCTGGATCGCATAGGTGTTGCCCGCCTGCGCCGACCGCATAAGAGCGTCGGCCACAAGCATTTTTTGGGTCAGCACCTCAGACGGGATGCCCAGCTTTTTCAGGCGGTTCTGCTTGCGCTTATCGGTAATCGGGAGGCCGGAATACAGTTCAAGAAGGTCAGCCATCATTTGCCGCTCACGGCGTTTCTCCTGACTGGCTTTACCACCAGCAGAGCGGATAGCGTGAGCCTCTTCTTCGCTGCGTTCGGTCAGAGGAATGAGGTTCTTGTCTTGTGGTCTGCTCACGCTTCACACCTCCTATCTGTGGTTTTTCCTCCTTCGTCACTTCGCTTTCTGATAGCTGTACTTGTAACCGAATTTCTGCTGATTGGCTTTCAGCCACTTAGAAACGGCGTCGTTGTAGTCCTTGCCGCTGAGCTGGGCGCTGTTGACCGCCTTTACAAAGCCGGAAGCGTTAAAATGCGTGCCCTTCGTGAAGGTGTACACGCCCGCATATCGCGCCGTATCGTCGCCGCGTCCGGTTTTGGTGCTGACGGCCACAATGCCGCGCCGGGTGCCGAGGGCGGTATTGATGACGTCCTCTTTACTGAAGGTCGGCCAGCCGTCACGCGGGTGGTTATGGATGGCGATCTCTCTTCCGTTACCGCTCAGGCCGGAAATGCTCCCGGCGTTGCCGTGGCGGTATTTCGTAGCGAAGCCCTGTTCATCCACGACCACGCCGTGTTCTTCCAGCGCGTCACCATGTGCGGCCACAAAGGCGCGTACCATGTCCTCATAGACACGGTTGGAGCCGATTTTGACATTCATGCGCGCGGGAAGGTCTGCGGTGGTTTCGTCCTTGCCGCTGCCGCCACCAGAAGACGGCCAGCCGCCACTAAAACCGATGCCGGAACCGCCGCCGCGCCCGCCGTGCTCCACGGGGAAGGTGATCTCCGTCCATGCGCTGATCCGCTGCTCAAGGGTCTTGCCGTCAATCTCAAAGTGCAAAGCCTCGTCAAGGCTGTTGAAGGATGCAATGATTTTGCCGGTCGTCAGGCTGTACAGCTCAAGCGGATTGCGGAAAAGCACCACCTTGTCGGTCGCATAAACGCCGTTCAGACGCTTGAATTCATGCTTGAATCTGTCAAGCTGCATATTGTCTCACCTCTTTTTGGGTATAAAAATACCGCCAGCGGAAAGCCGCTGACGGTTGAAGTGCTTTGCTTTTTAGATGTCCGGGACTTCGGATTTCTTTTTACCTTTGGCCTTGTCCTGCTGATAGAAGGACTTCGGAAGTTCCTTGCTTGCATTGGGCGGTGTAATAACACGCCCCTTTGCGGGTTTACTGCCGCCCGTTTTCTTTGCGGGGCCGCTGGTCGTCTTTGCCATGTTCTGATAACCTCCTATTTGTCGCGCTTTTTGACGCATTTTTCGAGTAGTGCGGTCGGCTTCAAGTTGTCGATCCTGACAAGTTTGGTCGCGCCCTTGACCGCCTGATCCATATAGACGTGGATGTCAACATAGCGCCCGGTCTGCGGGTCCATGAAGACTGTGCCGCCCTTTTGCTGTTCGGCCATAAATACATGGCCGGACCTGCCGCCTTTCCATTGGACGCGAACGATTGCGCGGGCACCGTCGCCCCAGTTCGCCATTTGATCCGCCATTTTCTGAATGGTGTTTCTGGAAGGAAAGTCAACTGCTTTTGCGCCGTCCATGACTGCAAGCCAGCCGTTTTTGTCGTACATATACGGCAAGCGGTCGGTCCCGTCAAAGATGCGGGGCAATGCCTCAACATCATAGCCGCGCCGCTGCATTTCATAAGCGTAAATGCACCTTTGGCAATTCTGCTGCCACTCGCGGCCCTCTCTGTAATGCGGGTTGGCACCGGCGAGCGCATCTTCAACGGTTTTCTGCTTTCCGTGAGGCCCTAAAAAGCCGGACCTTGAATAGCTGCCACCTCTACCACCCATTATAGCACATCCTCCTGTGAATTTCCTTCGTCCTGTGTAAACTTTTTACTCACGCGGCGCTTCAAACCGTCCTGAAACGTCAAAATCGGAATGATTTTATCGCCGCTGCATTCAGCCGGAATAGAGCCGTAAAACAGAATTTGCGCGGGCTGCAAGCGCTTCAACATTTCCTTGTAGCCAGCGAGGAACAGCGCGCGGGCGGTTGCGTTCATTTGCGTACCAACGCTTGATACCGCTACAGCACCGCCTACAGGCTCACCGTCAAAGCACCAGTCAAAACTGCTCTCGTCGCTCCATGAGATCGTCGGAATAACGGTGATTCCGTTACCCTGCCAATATGCACCGAGCCAATGCTTGCGATAATGATTCCAGATTTGAACTGCCTTCGGGAAATCGGTGTATGTGCTGAAATCCGGTGTAAAAACGCACTTGAACGCCCTCAACATATCGAGGTATGCGTCCGGATTTGTCCACAGCCGCGTAAATTGGTAGTCGTCAATGAAGAAATGCACGCCCTTGTGCTGCGGGTCCTTGCAGCTTTTCGCATAGTTAAAGCCGATAAAGCTGTCGGCATTGCACACTTCTGGAACAAGGCACGGCGTGTCGAATTTACCCGTACCGCGATAAATCATTTTATTCAGATTTTCATAATTGCGTCCCTGCCGGTAGATCAAAGCGCCGTGCCTCCTATCTGCAAAAATAGAATTCAAGACACAGGCGGTAAGGCCGGAGGCAGAACCGTGTACCGCCTCTCGCGTGTCTTGAATTCCATGCTATAGTTTACTACGAACAGAGCGAACAAAACGAACAAGGTTTATTCACTTGTCTCCTCCAAGTAGCGTTTTACACGCATACGCACGCCGTCGCCGGTGTTGTTGCCGCCGATTGAATAGGCTACCTGCCACCAGCTCAAGCCGTTCACAAAGCGATATGTGAATATCTGCCGGGTCAGGCTGTCCGGAATGCTGGATATGTACCGTTCAAGGCGGTTGCGCTCATAAATGCACTGCTGCTGTTTCGCGGAAATGATCGCTTTCAAGTCCACAATCTCAGCGACACAGCGCGCCAGCGCGTCACCATAACCGGGCGCATGGGGCATACCGTCCAAGTTCTGCGCCTTCGGGGACGATGCCAGCAGTTCCAGTTCGTCCAAGCGGCGCTTGTCCATTTCGATTTCACGGTTGAGGTGGTAGAGTTGCGATAGTTCTTTGATAGTCATGCTGCGGCCTCCTTAGCCTTCTGAATTCTAACCTTCAGGGCTTCCAACAGGCTATCCTGTGCATTGGCTTTGCCGCCCAGAGATTTAATAACGTCTTCATCCGTGCCGCCCAGCACCACCAGATGGTGGACTATGACGGGGTACGGCTGCCCCTGCCGGTGCAGGCGCTTATTGGTCTGCTGGTACAGCTCCAAACTATCGTTCAGGCCGAACCAGATGATGTGATGGCCGCCCTCTTGCAGATTGAGGCCGTAGCCACAGGACGCGGGCTGCATCAAAAGCAGGTCAATATTACCGGCGTTCCAGTCATCTTCCTCCGCTTTGCCCTCGTACACTCTCACCCGTAGGCGTGTAGCTTCCAGCGCCTGCAACAGCCGGTCGCGGTCGTGCTTGAAGTTGTAGCAGACAATCGCGTGCTGCCCGGAAAGCTGCTCCACAGTCTCAAGCAGCGCCTCGATCTTGCAGTCATGCACGGTGATGACGTTCCAGTCCTCGTCGTACACAGCGCCGTTGCAGAGCTGTAGGAGCTTGCCGCGCAGAGTAGCAGCAGAGCCAGCCGTGATGACCGTCTCGTCCACCTGAAGCAGCGTGTCCCGCTCTAAGCGGTCATAAGCCTTCTGTGCTGCGGGGTCCAGCTTGACGGGGATGTCCTCATAGATCAGTTCGGGCAGGTCGAGGTAGTCTTCCGATTTCATGCTGATACAGATGTCGGAGATACGGCGGTAAATTTCGTCCGCTGCGCCCAGCTTCGGCGCATAGCTGAATATCGTCGTGCGGCTGCGCTTGTCCGGCACAAAGTATGCGTCACGGTATGAGGTGATGGTACGGCCCAGCCGCTGCCCACAATCCAGCAGATACACCTGCGCCCACAGGTCCATAAGGCTGCGGGGATTCGGCGTGCCGGTCAGCTCCACAATGCGGTTGATCCGAGAGCGCACCAGCTTCAGCGCCTTGAAGCGCTTTGCCTGATGATTCTTGAAGCTGCTGCTTTCATCAATGACCACCATATCGAACGGCCAGCTGTGCCCGTAATAGCCCACCAGCCATTGCACATTCTCGCGGTTGATAAGATAAACGTCCGCCGTTTGGGCCAGTGCTGCGGTACGCTGCCCCACAGAGCCGAGGACGTGTACCAGCCGGAGGCAGGAGAGGTGGGACCACTTTGCAGCTTCTTTGTCCCACGTGCTTTCAGCTACCTTCTTCGGAGCAATGACAAGCACCTTCCGCACTGCCCAATATTCATACTTCAGCCGCTTGATCGCAGTCAGTGTGATAGCCGTTTTGCCGAGGCCCATGTCCAAGAAAAGCCCCAATGCCGGATCACGAATTATCCGGTCAATGCAATACTGCTGATAGTTATGCGGGCAAAATTCCTTCATCCCTCAGTACCTCCCTGCATCGTGCAAGCACGGCTTCGATCTTCTCCACGCTATCGACCGCCGAGAAAACTTCAAAGCCCAATGCGCGCAACAGCCCTTGCACATAAAGCTGCCGCTCGCGTTCCGTTTTTCCCGGCTTCTTCATCTCTACAAAAATCACCTTTGCACCGGGAAGCAGGATGATCCTGTCAGGAACACCGGAGAAACCGGGGCTTTCAAACTTCAGACACCGGACGCCGTTTCCCAGCTTCTGGACGCCGGTTCTCAGCTTATTTTCGTAATAGGATTCGAGCATTTAGTTCCTCCTGTTACAGTTGGGGATAAAATCCTATAATTCCCCGTGCGTATAGGCGCTATGGCGTATAACACCCGTGCGCCCTTTGTTACGAGTATTCAATAGGAAAAGTATGTAACATTGTAACACCAAGCCGAAAAGCCTTTGAAATACGGGCTTTTCGGGGTTACAGATGGTGTTACAACAGGGGTTACACACAAAATTCCTGTAACGGCACGGGTGTTACAGCTTCAACGCCGTTTCCGCTTGTAACACTCCGTTTGTAACGCCTATTTCGTTACCGGCGACGAACGCGGGCAAAGCCGCGCTGCTGACCGTATGGGCCAAAACGGAGAGGGTTATTATTCCGCTTCCAGCCGTCCATCTTCGCCAGAATGGCGTTGATTTCCCGCGTGTCAGCGGGCTTCATGTCGCGGATATTTCCGTTCAACCGCTCACACCAAATTTCCACAGCGGAAATACGGTCACGGTCCACAAGCTCAAGCTCCTGCCCGTCCGGCGTCCGTGTAGCTCCGCACCAGTAGTCCCGCCGCCTATCAAGCGGCCATTTCGCCCAGTCAACCGGCACTTGCTTTTCGACGAACTCCTCGATCATGCCCTCGCGGACGGACACCTCGCGGTGCTCCTCCTGTTTGATCTTCGCCTCCTGCTCCACGTCACCGGAGAGATACAGCGATTCACCGGCCTGCCAGCGAGCCTTTGCCTCCGCCCACAGTTGGTCGATAACATCGTCGGTCAGGTCGCGCCACACGGTTTTGGCGTGCGGCTGCTCGCCCACGTCCACGGGCCAGAAACGCCGGTTGCCGGTCGTGTCCTGAAGGAAGTCCGTCGTATTGGTTGAACCGAAGAACACGCACTGCCGGGGCAGCTCCGAGACATGACGGCCATACGCCGCGCGGTAGCGGTCGGCACGCAGGGAGAGGAACTGCTTGATGCGGGCGACGTCAGTCTTGCGGAATGCGTCCAGCTCTGACACTTCCACCAGCCACACACCCTGAAGCAGCTCTGATGCGTCCTTGCCCTCAAACGTCCGAATGGAATCATTGAACCAGCCACGGGACATTTTATCCAGCAGGGTACTTTTGCCGATGCCCTGCGGCCCGGCGAGGATGACCATGTTGTCGTACTTGTAGCCGGGGATCATGGCGCGGGTAACGGCTGCGGTGAAGCTCTTGCGGCACACAGCGCGGTTGTAGGCGGTGTCCTTCGCGCCCAGATAGTCAATGAACAGCGTGTCCAGCCGAGGCACACCGTCCCATGTCAGACGCTCGATGTACTCGCGGACCTCGTTGAAGGCGTGCTGCGAGGCGTGAATGTCAAGGGCGCTGTCGATGTTGCCGCGTCCGGAGATACCCCAGAAGCGTTCCATGTACCAGTACAGGCCGTTGCTGTCCGTGTCAGACCACAGGCGGCGTTTGCCGTCCTTCTTCCACGGCAGTGGCCCCAGCACCTCGCCGCGCCCTGCGAACTGATTGAGCGCGAACTTGCCCTTCAGGAGCGGATCGCCGTCAAGGATGATAAGCACATTGTCAATGGTGCTCTTGATCTTGCCGTCCTGCGTGCGCTGCAACTTTTCAGCCCATGCGGTGTCGTCCTCCGGCGTGGGATCGTTGCCCATGCCCTCGAACTCCCGCATAGCCTGTTCGTGCTGTTCGCGGTTGAGTGTGGCGCATACGGTCTTGTCGGCCAGCGCCAGATCGCACATAGCCTTGTAGGACGGGAGCTTTGCAATGGGCGTTTCCGGCGAAGCATTGTCGTCCTTGTCTCCGAACTTGTGTAGCCGGATCAGATCAAAGGCATTGACCAGCCGCCCACTGCACGGGTCCGTCGCATGGTGGCTGAACAGGAACTTGCCGTCGTCGTAGATGATCGCGCCGCCCGTGGTGGAGCCGCCCAGATAGGTATAACGGTCAGGGTCGTTGTCCACGGCCTCGTAGATGCCGGGCAGGTAGGCGTCCATAGCTGCCAGCACGTTATAGGTGCGGCAGAAGGCACCCACAAGCCCCTGCTTTTCTTCAGGGTCGCCCTGCTTCATAGCCAGCTTCTGATAGCTGGTAGCACCGGGGACCACCGGCCAGCTCGTCAGATCGTGCCAGTCGGCGTATGTACCCAGAAGGGCGTCTGCGGAGATCAGCGGTGCGTCTACGGCCTTGTAGACGAACTCACTGTCGCAGCAGCAGGAAGGCCAGTACATGAGCCGGACCGTCTCAAAGGTGGTCGGGTCGGCCATGCCGATGCCCACATGAGCGGCCACACGGCGCGCGCATGGCTCGTATTCGTCCGGGGTCATAGTCCGGTCAGTCGGGACGACAACGCGCAGACGCGGGCGCTCAGGCGTGTGCTTGCGGGTGCTGTAAATGCAGTAGCTGAAGCCCAGCTCGTCCATTTTGCCGATGATGGTTTCCGTCTGCCAGCCGGGAACATTATCAAAGTCAAGCGTGATGATGTCGCGCCCGGTTACGTTGTTTGCCTTGCGGCGCTGCCCCAGCAGGGAGCCACCCACAAAGCCGCCAACATCCTTCAGGTCGTCCTGCTGCGACTTCTTCAGATGCAGATAATCTTGCAGGGTTTCAGCTCCACGGACCGGGGTAGACAGCCGTTTATAGAGTTCTTCGACGGTCAGCACCGTCTGTTTCCAGACCATATCGCGGCGGTTGTTACCTACGGATATGGTGATTTGTCTGTCATAGTTCATAATCAGGTACTCCTGTCCTCAGGATCACCCCCCCCGTCACCGGGGGAAGGCGTCGCCTCCTTGTGTAGCTCCGCACCGCTCATTCCCGCGCTTCTCCCGTGATCCGGTCAGACAGGCGGACAAGTTTTCCCGCACGGATGCGATCCACCAGAGCGCGGTTGCGGAAAATGACCTTGAGCTGTTCCAGCATGATTTCCACGTCTGCGATCTCCTCGGCCAGCGCCTTGAAGTTATCCGCGCCGCGAAGATTCTTCGACAGCTCCTTGGTCAGCTCGGACATTTCCTCCATAGCCATCACAAGCTGCGACTGCTTGCCGTAGGCCCTGACGGCCTCGGCGTAAGTGTCGCACTGGACGGGTGCCACAATCGCGCTCAGACGCTCTTGAAGCTCCTTGTTCTTGCACTCGCAATAGCAGATTTTGTCCTGTGCCTGCCTGAGTTCGGCTTCAAGCTCGGCCTTCGTCATATTACTCATTTAAACACCCTCCCGGTCTTGACATCTTTGATTTCAATGCGGTTGACAAGCTCAAAGCCGCAGTTACGGATGATGAATTTAAGGACCCTCACGAGGTCGCTCACGCGGCCATCCAGCGCGTTTTCTTCGCGGACGATAGATTTCACGCCCTCATACGCTGTGGGGTCGTAGTAGCCCTCGCTGTTCCTCTTGGGGTAGTTTGCCATACTGACCTCCTAACAATCGACTTCGATCACGGCGGTCGGGAACTTATCGCAGTTGTCCGCAATCTGCCTGAGAAATTCCGCTGTGGATTCCACCGTGCCCCAGCAGTTGCCCGGCTCAAACTGCCGGTAGCGCTTCGGATGAAGACACAGCAAGGACGCGCCTTGCATGAGCACGGGGTACATATCGGCACAGCGCTTGCCGTTCCACTCAGAGGGATAGGAGCCGCACACCTCTTTAATCATGGCGGCAGTGTTGGACGTGTGGTTAATCCAGTCGTCACCGACGTACACCCACTGATCCGCGCCTTCAAGTTTGGCCTTGAAACTTACGTCATAGCTCATTGTGTGGCCTCCTTCTCAATCACCGGCCTTGAAGTTGTACACGGGCCTGATAATCTGTAGCACAGTAACGGTGTCGGATGTGCAGCTCAAGATTTCGTCCATAGGCTTGTATGCCTGCGGTGCTTCATCCAGAGTGTTCCGGCAAACAGATGTCGTGTAGATGCCGTCCATTGCAGCCCGGTAGTCCTCCATAGGAATTGACGCTCTTGCTTTGGCGCGGCTCATAAGGCGGCCCGCACCGTGCGGTGCCGATTCATTCCAGTCTGAATTTCCAAGGCCCCGACCAATGATACAGCCGTCTTTCATGTTAATGGGTATCAACACGATCTTACCAGCGGCTGCACAGATAGCCCCTTTACGGACCATACCCCACTCGTCGATATAGTTGTGGACCGTTTCAAAGCGGTCATACGGCAACCAGCCCATGCGCTGCATAATAACCTGGCTGATCCGGCTACGATTGAACCGGGCAAACCGCTGGCAAATTCGCATATCGTGCAAATAGCGCTCCCGGTCCTCGCCCTCAACATAACAGAGGTCGCGCGGGATTGTGCTTTTGACTTTCAGTCGAGATAGCTTTTCGGAAATTTCGCTTTCCCGGCCTTCGGCTTTCAGACGTTCGATCAAGGCCGCCCGCTCACCCTTTGCAGAGTGGAGCGTTTCAACGGCAATGTCCTGATAGATTTCTGCAACCTGCTTGCCTAAGTTCCGGCTGCCGGTGTGGATTATCAGATATTTGTTGCCGTCCTCACCGGTGTCAATTTCGATAAAATGATTGCCGCCGCCCAGCGTACCAACGGAATTGTGCAACCACTCCACGTTATGCAGGCGATCCCGGCAATGCAGGTCGTCGAGAAGGGTAAAATAACCGGCGTTCTGATGGACAGCCATCCCAGAGGGGATGTACTTACGGATCACGTCATCGAGCTTTGCATAGTCAATCTCAATGGGGCCGAGGTTGACGGTCAGCATACCGCACCCAATATCAACACCGACGATATTCGGAATCACCTTGTCGCCTAAATTGGCGGTGAAGCCAATAACACAGCCTGCGCCAGCGTGGACATCAGGCATAATGCGTACTTTGCAATCCTCAAAGGGCTTTTGTGCAAGCAGCAGATCAATTTGAGCTTGTGCCTGTGGCTCAATAGTTTTTGCAAATATTTTCAGGTCTTTCATTGTGTAGCATCCTTCCCAGCGTTCCATGCCGCGACGTCAACGCCGATCTCTTGCAGCTTACGGTCCGCAAGCCACGCGTCGTCGTCAGGCATTTCGTAGTAGTTGACCAAATCATCGTGGATGACCGTAAACTGTTCCCATGCGCGCCGGAGCCGCTTTTTCCCGAAGCCGAGGTGTTTGTGCAGGAAATAAAGGATCATGGCGTCAACGTTGTTCAGATATTTGCGGTCGGCCTCCACGATTTGCCGGTTGATCTCAATGTTCATGGCGCGCCGCTCTTTGGCGGTCAGATCAGCGCCGTAGACCGTGCCCTTGTACTGCTTAACTCTCATGGCGTCCGACCTCGGCGGGCGCAAACACATCCGGGTTATCGACAATGACCGAATGGAGCGCGTTCGCCAGCTCGTCCACACGCTTTTCGTCGTGGTCGCGGTAGCCGAGGCCAAAATAGATCGCATGGACCATTTCGTGGATGAAATCGGCCTCCATTTTGGCCGTGGCCTGCGGGCTGACGCGGATAATCAGGTCGTTGTAGAGGATTTCCGCCGAAACATTGTTGATACCGAGATCCATTTTGCTGGTGATCTCGACGGTGTAGGTCTTGCCGCCGATCTTAATCTTTTCAGGAATTTTCATCGAATTCACCTCGTTCTGTGGTTTTCCGATTGATCCGCGCCGCAGTTTTGCGGTATTTCTGCGGCAGCGGAAAAATCGTTATAAGGGTTTCGCCGTGGAAGATATAGACGTTGTTGCAGTAGATACGGACATTGTTTGCCGTCTCGTGCTTCCAGTACAGCGCCGATATGTACCGGTTCAGGCTGCCGCTGGTGTCGCTGTGCCGGATGCCGTACCGCAGCGCATTTGCAGCGTTCTTGTGGGAGAGCTTCTTTGGCAGGCCGAGACGTTCCTTTGTTCTTCGCGCTGCGTGGTTGGTAACGCGGGTCATTTCCGCAAGAGGGCCACAAAGACAGCGATAACGCCGATCAATGCGACCACTGCGACGCTGATCCAGAGCGGAGACAGCACCCACCACCACGACCAAGCAATAACGTGTGTCAGCTTGAGCGTGATAAACACGATGGTCAGCAGGCCGACGAAGCCGATTCCGCCGCCACCGCTGCTTTTCTCATTCATATATTTCATTCCTCCTCGCAAATGCGGATCAGGTTGTGAATGCCTCTCTGTGTGTAGCCGAGGATTTTACCGGTGCCTGCCCAGAACTGAACCAGCGCGTCGTCGGATTTACGGCGGCAGTGGAAATGGCCTGTGGCGTCGTTCTTCAGGACATATTCGATGTTGTGGGCTTCAAGCTGCCGGATCGCGTACTCGATGCGGTCGGGATTCTTTGCTACCCGCTCCCTGTGATTCTGCCGGGCGTGCTCCTTGAGAGCATCCCAGCATTCATCCCTCGCCATGCGGATCACCTCCCAAGTCGAAGTGCTCAAAGGTGGCGACGCTTGTCATAGTCAGGAACAGGTCCGCGAAGAACTGAACGGCGGAATCGCGGTCAATGTTGTTGCGGTCGGCGGCTTCGAGGATTCCACGAATGGTCACGCTCGCCACACGAGCCATTTCGGAAGTCCACGCTTCCGCCTCTTTTGCGGTCAGTGCATTCATCTTGACGCCTCCTTTAAGCAGGTAGGGCAGACCTGCCGCCCCTCAGGGATTTCAGCCCCGCAGGAAATACAAGTGTTGACAGGCGGGACCTTCGGCGTCTCCGTGGCGATCTCACCGGCGCAGGCGGCGTAACCGGCCAAGTCAACGAAGCTGTCACCCTTGACGCCGGTCTTGATGCGGGCCACTTTCAGAAGCGCCAGCATCATAGCAACGTCCTTCGCGCTGTAGCGCATTCCGGTGTACGCCTCCCACAGCTTGCCAATAAGGGCGAAGTTGTTTTCGGGCCTGCCGTACTCACGCTCACGCTCTCCACAGACGCATTTACGCGCCTGTTCCAGAATCTCAGCTCGTTTCATTGTTCATCCTCCAAATAGTTCTCCTTCGGAAGAATGTCATCAAAGCAAACCGGGACGATCTGCTGCAACTCACGCAGCAGTGGTGTAGCTATCTCCCGTATCTGCGGATGCACGCCCGGGGCGGTACGGAGCCGTAGGAAGTGACGCCACTCGCGGATATTGGCTGTCATAACGACCTCCGTTTTGAGACTGTTCGGGAGCACTGCGCGGGCCTCCTGCGGGGACAGGCCCCAATTCAGAAGGTTGAAATAGGCCGTTTCAGCGCGGCGGCAAGCCTCTTTCCACTCGTCATAAGCGAAGGTGTCCTTGTTCAGGTAGCACGGCTCAATGACCGTGATCTCGCTGCCGAACTGATCCTTGCTATAGTTGCAGTAGCGGGTGCTCTCCTGACAATAAGAGGCCATCCGGTGTCTGACAATCTCATGGCTGACGCCACGGTCGCAAATGAATTTCACGGTAAAGCTGCAATGCTCTAAGACGGCCTCGTGACCGCGCTTGATGATACCGGCAACGAACTTCGGGGCGCTGTCGTCCGTGATCTTGCCCTCGGATTTGTAGCAGACGCGCCCGCACTCCTCAAGGCGCTTCAGGATCACGCCGCCATTGATAGGCGTGATGAACTCAAAGCCGGGCTTAATAATCTTCATCGTCGTCCTCCGTTTCCCCGTCTTCGGTTGCGGCCTCGTACTGGTCGTATGTAATGGCTCTGACGCACTCGACGGGAACGCCGAGCAGATCAGCGGTGTTCTTGCGCTGGGCGTAAAGGAAGCCTTCGCACTGAACCGAATTGTTGATGATGCCCACAAGCTGGTCGGGGGCTTTCGCGTGCTTCAACGCAACGCTTGTGTAACCGACGCTCCCAGCGCCGCCGAATACTTCAGCGTCCTTGACCTCGAAATGGCAGGTCAACGTAATGTCAACCAGACCGATGTTAGCGTTTTGCATAGGATTTCCCTCCGTTATTGATGTGTTCCTCACAGCTGTAGCGGATGCAGTAAAGTGCCACATAGAGGATGACAAGCAGATAACCGGCATAAAGAAACAGCCAGTACCACGAATAGAACATGGACAGAACCACAGGAACGGCCAGAGTGCCGATTACTGCACCGGCGATAAAAAGGATCAGAGCCACCACAGCGGCGGTTTTAATCAGCTTTTCGCATTTCATAATGAGTTGCCTCCGTAGATTTTGTGTTATTGTGTTTTGGGTGGCCCCACGACCGGGGGCCGGATTTCAAAGGGAAATCAGATTAAACAGAAGCCGAACGCCACCCCGTAGGAGTTGGACGCGTTGTAGTAGTTGCTGCCACCGTTGCTGTACACAATGGCGAAAGACGACGAGCCGGACGCCTCAGGCGACCGCAGCCACCACCACCATGTTCCATTGTCGCCGCGCTCCTTCACGCGGTCCTTCTCGCGGAGGAAGCACAGGAGCTGCGCGTCTTCCGGCTCGCGTTCCGACCAGCGGCCCTTGCCGAACACCTGCGTCTTGGAGAGCAAGAACAGCTTGTCTTCGGTTTCTACGCGCTCGCCATCTACGATCTGGACGATTTTCGTCGGCGCAATGAGCGCCTGAAGCTCGTCGGGCAGCAGCGGGAATACGCTGTCGTTGAGCCACGTCCGCATATCGCAGGCAGCCCACGCGCCCTTGTTAGTGACGCGCTTGTTCATGCAGTGTTCGTCAGCGAGGCAGTCTTCGAGGACGAAGAACCACTTACCGTTCTTGTCCTGTGTAGCTCTCACAGCCACCTCCTCGCCGTTCTTCAGATTGAAGATGACCAAGTCACCCTGCGCGATGGTGCCGTTATCGACCGCCGCCTTCAGCGCGGCCCATGTGGTTTCGTTGGTAGTAGAAGTCTTGATAAACATAAAAGGTTGCCTCCTTAATCTTTTTTGAAAAATGCTCCGACCCAGCCGTCAGCGCCAAGGGGCAGGCCCTCCGCCCACGGAATCGGGGTTGACATGATCTTGACCACCTTGTCAAGCATGGCGTCGTTGGTGTCAAATGCTGCGGTGTCGATGACCACCTCGTCGTGGATGTGAAAAACCACAGGCAGCCCAGCGGCTTCAAGGTGTTCAATGGCCTGCGCCAAACAGTCGCGGGCGATGGCCTGTACGACATTCTCCACCAGCTTCCCGCCGTAGGTTTCGATGCGGCCCCACTTGTTCTTGTCGTTCACGCCCATATAGGTGATGGACGGACCGCCCCAGCGGTTTTCTCCGACAGAGGGTTCGACATAGTAGAGCTTGCGACCGGAGGGAAGCGAGACGGTCATGCAGGTCGTACCACGGATGCAGTCGCACTCCCGCGCGAAGGTGCAGCAACGAACACGGAGAGAACCGCCGTTCTGGATGACGCGGATCGCCGCGTCGTTGAAGCTGTACCAAAGGTTGCGAATTTTTGGGTTTGTGTTGCGCCACTTGTCCACAATGTCTTTGATTTCCTCGTCCGGCAGGTCAGCAAGCAGCTTGCCGGTGTCCATCTGCCGCATTGCAGGAACGCCGCCCTGATAGCCGAGGGCCAATTCTGCGACCTTGCCGCGCTGCCGGAGGGAATATTCGGGGTTGCCCTTCTTGATCCGTTCCAGCGGGACACCGAACATCTGAGAGGCGGACGCTTCATAGATTTTGCCGTGTGTGCGGAAAACCTCAAGCCGCCACTCCTCGTCGGCCAGCCACGATATGACGCGGGCTTCGATGGCGGAGAAATCGGCGTCGATTAGGACGTTGCCGGGGGCAGCCACAAACGCGGTGCGGATAAGCTGTGACAGCGTATCATTCGGAGAGCCGTAGACCGTCCGCAGCGCGTCGAGCTTACGGCCCTTGACCAGCTCACGGGCGAATTCCAGCGGCTCCGTGTAGGTGCGGGGCAGATTCTGGACCTGCACCAGACGTCCGGCCCAGCGCCCCGTCCGGTTTGCGCCGTAGAACTGAAGCAGTCCACGGACGCGCCCGTCGTCGCACACAGCGGCTTCGATGGCGTCATATTTCTTGGTGCTGGTTTTGCCCAGCTCCTGCCGGATTTCCAGCATCCGCTGAACGTGGTCGGCGTTGTCGCGGCCCAGCAGCTCTTTGATCGTCTCCTTGCGGAGAGAGGTAATGTCGTCGCCGGTTTCAGCGGACAGCCAGCGGGCAAGCTGCTTGACGCTGTTGGGGTTTTGCAGCCCGGAAAGCTGGACGGCCTCGTCGGTGAGCTGCGCGCGGATGGTTTCGCCCAGCTCCAACGCGCCTTCGCAGAAATCCATATCGACTGCCACACCGCGCGCGTTGATAAGAAGATCCGTTTCCCACTGTTTCTGAACGAAATCCGGCACAGGAAACACGGATAGGCGGCGTTCGATCTCCATTTCTGCCACAACGTCTTGACCGTTGTAGGTCTTGAACAGCTCCCATTTTTCGGGGTCGTGGTGCGGGTAGTTTCGTGTCCTGCCACCGTTCGACTTCGTGGGCTTGCAGGGCACACAGAAATAGCGGATCAGGGCCTTGCCGGTAGCCAGCTTCTGTTTATCCTCCGGAATGCCCAGCGCCCGGCCTGTCGCGTCCAGACCTGCGGTGTAACCGGCATACAGACCGTGCAGCATCGTGTCACGCCACTGTGAAGGCGGGAGCTGTGCGCCCATGTACTCACTGAGGCAGTACCATTCAAAGGCCGCGTTGTAGGCGTGCTTCAGGCACTGCGGGTCTGTCAGTGCGTGGACAACTTCCAGCGGGATTTTTTCGCCCTGTGCCATATCAACGACCTGAGTGGGCGCACCGTCGAGGCTGTACGCAAAAAGCAGAATCTCAAAGGCGGGGCTTTGCACATAGCGGTAAAGACCAGCCTTTTTCAGATTCACGTCCGAGTACGTTTCGAGGTCGATACTGAGGTGGATCACGTCGCACCTCCTTATCGCTGGAAGGCTTCAGAGCTGGAATAAAGGCTGAGAACGTTCTTGGTGTTGACACCGCGCTCCTGAAGCTCCTCGATCATGGACTTGAACAGCGGGGTTGACTGCACATACTCGACCAGCTCCGCGTCGCTCAGGCTGGTTACGTTCTTGAGGGACTGCTTGCGGTCATCGGCATTGAAGGGCGTCCAGACCGTATCAGAGAAGGTCGCGTGCTCAATGTCGGCCACGAGGATGGAAAGCGTCCGAGCGGGCTTCTGAACGAGCATACGCACCGTGTTCAGCAGGTGCGGCGTCTCCATGTTGCCCACAGGGACAGCCTCGCCAACACCGGTGATCCAAACGCCGGAATAGTCAAAACGGGTTTTCATATTTGCCTCCTTTGTGTCGTTGCCGGGCAGGCGGTCGCTGTGTAGCCGCCTGCCCAGCGCTGTGGATTACATGGGCTGACCGGTGATGGGGTTGATCTGACCGGGAGCGTAACCGGCCTGCGGCTGAACGCCGCCAGCGGGATAGCCGCCGTAGCCGGGAACGGGCGTTGCGGGCATGGCCGCGCCGTACTGACCAGTAGCATAGCCCTGCGCGGGGGTCGTCTGAACGCCGCCGACACCGGCGAACTCGGCCGCAGTAACAACGGAGTTGCTGAGCGGTTCGCCGTCGCGGGTCTTCATCACGGCGCGCAGGCCGCAGCCGACGCCGCGCTTGCCAGCAGAGTTGTAGGCATAGAAGTTGATGGACACGCGGGCGTACATACCGCTGTAGATGTCCGTGGGGGCCAGCTCGCAGTTCACATTGTCCGCGCCGCAGACATAGGGCTTGTTCTTGCTGGATGCGGTCACTACCCAGCAGCCACGGCATTCCTCACCAAAAGGCTCACCGGAGGGGCGCACACCGTCGCCGTCATGCACGACGGATTCGATGCGGGCGGGGCGAACGCCGTTCCACTTGGCGTTGACGCCAACCTCGGCAGCGGCGTTCATAGCCGCGTCAAGCTCCTGCTTGATATTCGGGTTGGACTTGGGGATCAGCAGCGTGACGCTGAACTTCGGATCGCCCACGCCGTTCTGCGGCGCACGGGCGGTTACGAGGTTGCAGTAGGACAGGCGGCATTCGGGGGTGAGAACTCTTTTCGGGTCATTCTGATACATGGTTTAATTCCTCCATAAAATTCATTCAGTTCAATATGTTCAGTCCTGCGTCCGCAGGTGGGGTCAAAGGTTTTTGTAGATCGCGTTGAAGGCGTTTCGAGTTACGGATTTGAGAGCGTTCCGATTCAGACGGGGCGCTTCCAGCAGCTCCATAATGGCGGTGAAAGATTCGCAGGCGTCGCGGCACATATCCAGATAGCCGTCCGCGTTGCCCTCATAATCCTTGACCAACTCCTGCTGTTCTTGGATTTTCTCCTTCAGCTCTGCGACGCATTCCCGGAAGCAGCGGGCGACGTCATCTCCGAGCTTTTCGCGCAACAGCCGTTCAAGGAACACGTCCTTGTCCTCAAAAATGACCTCCATGCTGCCGTCATTGAGATATACCGTTTCAGCCATCAGACGCCCCCGCAAACTCGGCGGCACCGACGCAATAGGCTTCGCGGCGGTCACTTGCCAGCGCAAGTGTAGGTTTGCCCTTCGGCTTTGTGACGCACTCGGAAAGCAGCTCCGCGAAGGTCTTTTTGCCGAGCATCTTTTCCAGCTCTGAGAGGGTCTTCGGCTTGCGGTCGTAAATCAGCGCCTCGTCATACCCGGCGTCAACCAGCTTCCGGACAGCGGCGTCAACATCTGTGAAGGTGCGGTTGCTGCGGCCCTCCACCAGCTTCCAGCCGGGGATTTCGCCGCCGTCAAGCATAGCGCCGGTGGCGTAGTCCTGAAGGTCCTTGTACCACTGCACCAGCCCTTCGGCTTGAATCAGCAGATCGCCAACTTCGGCGTCTGACAGGCACGGATTTTTTCCGATCTCACGGCTGCCGTTCGCGGGAGTGAGATTCTTGAAATTCTCAAAGCTGGTGAAGAACGCGGCTCTTGCGGCGCATTGCGCCTTGCCCTTGCAGAATCGGCAATGCTCACCGGGGCAGAAGGTTCCGGGGCCGTCGTAGGCTTCCTTTGCAAGGGGTTTGATGCTCTCGCCCCATGCAAGCAGATCGTCCACACTGAGCGCGTCCTCGCTGGCCTCCTGTGACAACCGGGGCTGACAGATACCCATTGATACCCGCTTGATTTGATCGCCATAAATAGGCCCGTAGAGCCTCAGAGCGCCCAGCGCGTACAGCCGCATTTGCGGGTTGTTTTCGGCCGATACGGGTACGCCCTTGCCGTGCTTGTAGTCGGTGATATGCAGCGTGTCGCCGCCGATCATGATACAGTCGCAGGTGCCGAAACCGTCCGGGACATAGGCCGTGAGATCGACCTTGACCTCCATTGCCACATGGGGTGGCGTGGCGTACTGCATGGCCTTCTCTGTTAGGTAGTCCACATACGCTTCGGCGGTCCGCAGCATCTCGTCAGAGTACAGCGGGCGGGCTTGCAGCTTCTTCAGCTCAGAGTTGAATTTGCGGGTGGACAGGACAGTGAATTTCTTGCGGGCATACAGCTCGCAGATGGCGTGTGCCAGAGTACCTTCCTCCGCATAGGAGCTTGTCCCGTCAGGAAAACTCTCCTCGAAATGCGGTGCCGCCGTACAAACCAGCCAGCGGTGGGCGCTGGATGCGCTCAGAAGGGCGTGTTGTCTGGGGGTAGGCATTGTCCCACCTCCCGTTAAAGCTGCGCTCCGAGGGCTTTCAGCTCAGCACCAAAGGCGCTGTATGCCTCCTTCGGCAGCTGCGTTACGGCCTGTACACCGAACTTGCCCAGCAGAGCGAGGAGCTGCGGCATCTTGCCTGCGTCGATCAGCGCCGCACCCGCGCGGCTCAGCGCCTCCACGGTGTAGCTCTCAACCGGAGCGGCGGGCGGCGCAATCGGGGCAGCAGTCGTCGGTGCAGTCGGCTGAACAGGGGTGGGTGCAACAGTGCCGGTAGTTGGCGCAGGCTGAACAGATGTCGTAGGGTTTACGGCGTGGGCAGCGGGAGCGGCAGGGAAATCAACGTTGACAACGCCTGCGTTGTCGATGTGGTGGTTGTTCCCTCCGTGCTGATGGCAGACGAATTCGGGCTGCTTGCCGATGGCACCGGCCAGCGCGTTCAGCGCTTCCGGTAATCCGGGGATTTCGATGGTCATTTTGATCTCAAACATGATTTGCCTCCTAAATGTTCTTCAGATCGTCGATGATTTGTTGCCAGCTTTCGGAAACGTTCGTGACGTGCCTTGAGTATTGACTTGAGTAGTAGCCTTGCTGCCAGAGCTTCGCAGCGCCGCCCTCGCCGCAGTTATAGGCCATGAGGGCTTTGTGCTGGTCGCCGTACTTGTCCAGCAGCTCACCGATCAGGAGGACACCGGCAACAATGTTGCCCTCATAGTCGGTGGGTTCGATCCCAAGTCCGCGCAGGCGATCATAGTTAATCGGGTGAACTTGCATCAGGCCCCAGCAGGTGCCGTTGTCTGCGTCGAGGTTGAAGCTGCTTTCGCATTCCGCGATTGCCAGCGCCAGTGCATAGGGAACGCCGTAGTCCTCACACGCTTGCTGCATTACCTCCTGAAGCTCGTAGCTCAGCGGAATGTCGTCGCTGTGTAGGAATCCCTGCCCTTCTGTCTCCTGCGGTACGGTTTCCGGCTCTGTGACCGGCTCGTCCGGTGTGGAGGCGGTAGGGGCTTCGGTTTCCGGCACGGACATTTCAGCCGTGGGAGCGGGTGCGGTTTCCTCCGGTGCGGGCGCTGCGTCTGATGCGCAGTTGACGGCAAAGATCGTGATTACGACCGCCTCCAATACTGCCAGCACAAAGAGGCCAAGAGCGATACGGCGCAGCCTATTGAGCTGCTGGTGCTGTCGTCTGCGTGTCGTCGTCATAGAACTTGCCTTCCTCTCTGCATTTCTGTAGCCACGCTTCGTAGCGGCGCAAATTCTCCGGATCGGAGTAAAACCGCTCAATGCCCGCAAGCAGCGTCCGGCAGAGAATATCCATTTGTACCCGCGGAATCTGCGTGCAGTCGATTTTGACGTTGGCCATGATGCTTTCCTCGTTTCTTACTGATTAACTGTGGGTTCGCTTGCCTGCCGCTGCTCAAGGCGTTCAAGCGCATCAATGATGCGCTGCTGGGTCGTGGCGTTGCCCTTCTTGTTGTGGAGAACAGCGGACAGGTATGAGTTCGTCAGCCCTGCTTCATCCGCAAGCTGCTTGCCCGTAATTGCCGCCATGTGCATACGCCCGACCACTTCAGCGGTCCAGTCGAAATTCAAATTTTCACCTCCAAGTTCAAATATTTTTGCAAAAGGAGTTGAAATATTTGCACTGTTGTGGTATCATAGAAAAGGTGTGTATCTGATACCCTTTCGACGGCTTCCTCCGTGCCAGCGGAGGGGGCTTGCCATGCTATGGCTGTCATTCGTTCAAATATTTGCTCCACGTTTTACATTATAGAGCAATCATTTGAACTTGTCAAGGGGGTTGGAGCAAATATTTGAATTTTCTTCGGAGGCAATATGTTTTACGATGTGTTCAAAAAGCTCTGTGATGATCGGGGCATCAATCCGACGCGCGCAAGTGTAGAGATCGGCTTCAGCCGTGGCAGCGTGTCTTACTGGAAGAAGCGCTATTCGGAGGGCTTCGACGCGAAACCTGATTCTTACACCGCTGAAAAGATTGCGGACTATTTTGACGTTTCAGTGGATTACCTGCTGGGAAGAACGGACGATCCGATTGACTACGACAAAAATGGGGACGCACTTGCAGAAATCCCGCTCACCTATGTTGAGGCTGCGAACGGTGATATGAAGAAAGCTCGGCAAATGATGCTTGCCGTCGATGCCGACGCGCTGCGGGAGCGTGACGCCATGCCAGAGGTGTATCGTCAGTACCTGAAGCTGGACGAAATCGACCGTGCGAAGGTTGAAGCATATATCACCGGTCTGCTGTCGTCCGATAAGTATCAGACGGTCGCTAAAGCAAAGAATGCCTGATACGGCGTGAGGGAAAAATCCTCTACGTCGATTTCAAACGCTTTATGAGGTGAAGGGAGGTCGTGGTCATGGATGGACACGATTACGAATATCTGGTCGCAAAGTACCTTCGCGGGCACGGCTACACCGGCGTTAAGGTGACAAAGGGATCAGGCGATTTTGGCGTCGATGTTACGGCCCACAAGGCTGGGCACAAATACGCCGTACAGTGCAAATACTACTCAAACCCTGTAAGCCTCGGCGCGATACAGGAAGCAGTAGCCGGAAAAGCACTTTATAACTGCGACCGTGCAATGGTTGTCACCAACAACACATTCACAAAAGCCGCACGCGAATTGGCAAATGCGAATAACGTTCTTTTGCTGGAAAACGTCCGCAGCGCAGGAGCCTTCCGTTTCTCGCAGTTGCCGAAGGGCGTGAGAATTTTTCTGCTCGGCGCGTATCTGTTCACGGCGTCCGCTCTCTTTGTTGCCATGCTGGACATCAACAAGGAGCAGCCCTTCTGGACAGCGGTGTATAACGTGGTAACAACGATGACGTTCATGTTGTTCCCGCTATGGATAGGCCCCGTAATTCGTGGTGTCAAAAAGCTATTTCGGCGTGCCCTCACGGGAATCAAAGCGGGCAGAGCTACACCGGCAACTGCCGCAGTAGCGACGCCGTCCATACAGCCGGTACAGCCCAGAATTAACGCTGTTGCGCTACAGCCGTTCCTGCCTGTTGAAGTTCAGGATCACAAAGATACTTTTGCAAACGCACTGGCCGGGCTGCCCGTTCTTACGACCTCTGTGATCCAACGTAACTGCAAGTGCGGAATCGACCGCGCGTACTCGATACTACGCAATCTTCAGGTCTACGGGCTTATTCATGAGGCTGGAAAAGACACCTATGAATGGACAGAAAAAGCCCTCCTGCTGGGCGCAGAAGGGCGTAACGGGTAACAGATATGTCGATAGATATTAAATGGCAAGTGCCAATGGCAAAGCCGGAGGTCAGCGAACTGGCCGTCGTATATGCCCGGTATTCAAGCCACAGTCAAGGTGAACAGTCCATCGAAGGGCAGCTCTCCAACGCAAGAGACTACGCCGCCGCACACGGCTACACCATCGTGCATGAATACGTTGACAGAGCAAAGAGCGGTCGGACGGATAACCGTGCCGAGTTCCAGCAGATGCTGAAGGACACGGCCAAGCGGCAGTTTTCGGTTATCATCCTCTGGAAAGTTGACCGCTTCGGGCGTAACCGTGAGGAGATCGCCATAAACAAGATGAAGTGCCGCAAGAACGGCGTGCGCGTCGAGTATGTGGCGGAAACCATCCCGGACAGCCCGGAGGGCGTAATCCTTGAAAGTGTGCTGGAAGGCTTCGCGGAGTATTACAGCCTACAGCTTTCGCAGAACATCCGCCGTGGCCGTGCTGAGAGCGCCGAGAAGTGCCAGTCGTTGGGCGGAAACCGCCCGCTGGGGTACAAGACCGGACCGGACAAAAAGTTCGTCATAGACGAAAATACCGCGCCCACAGTGAAGATGATCTTCACCATGTACGCGGACGGCAAGACAGTTACGGAAATCGTTGACAAGCTGAATGAAATGGGCCTGCGGACGTTGCGCGGCGGACCCTTCACCAAGAACAGCTTGCATTCGATTCTGAAGAACAAGAAGTACATTGGCGTTTACGAATACCAAGGCCGCGAGATCAAGGACGGCGTGCCCCGGATTATCGAGGACGACGTGTTTAACAAAGTGCAGGAAATGCTGAAGATCAACAAGCGAGCACCGGCGAAAACATGGTCGCGTGCCGACTACATTCTCACGGACAAGCTGTTCTGCGGCAAGTGCGGTGCTCTGATGTTCGGAGAGAGCGGCACCAGTAAAACCGGTGTCAAGCATAATTATTACATCTGCTCCAACAAGAAGCGCTTCCGCTCCTGCGACAAGAAGGCCGTGCGGCAGGCAGACATTGAGGATACCGTGCTCAACGCCACCCATGAGCTGCTGCAAGACGACGAACTGCTGGACTACATCGTTGACCGCACATGGGAATATTACCTTGCACAGGACAACAGTCAAGAGGAGCTGCGTAACCTTCAGCGGCAGCTTGCACAGACTGACACCGCCATATCAAACCTCATTCGGGCCATTGAGGCCGGAATACTGACTGAGGAAACCAAGAAGCGCATGGACGAGCTGACGCAGCAGAAAGCCGACCTGAAGGCGTCCATTGCCGACAGGGAAATCGCCCGCGGTTTCCACCTGCAAAAATCCCATATCGCATTTTATCTCCGCAGCCTGCGTGATGCTGACTGGTCGGACAAAGAGGCACAAAAGCGCCTGATCCAGACCTTCGTGAACGCGGTATTCGTTTACGACGACCACATAACGTTGACGTACAACTTCAGTGGAGATAAAAGCACCATCACACTGCATGATATGCAGCGTTTTGAAGACGGGGAGGAGTTCGGATGCCGTGCGTCTCGCTCCACCAATGCAAGATAATCCGAACCTTAGACCAATCGGTCATGGGTTCGGATTTATTGTTTTTATCAAGGACATTGAAGTTTAGTTTCGGGATAGAATAACATCAAATTCAGGAGGATATACCCATGAAAAAGCCCATAAGCTGTGCGTTCAATATGGATACCGCCTGTGTGGAGCTTCGCTTCACGGACGGGAGCATTTGCTCCATCGACTGCACCGCCGTGGAGAATGAAGTGGCGGACAACCGCTTCCAGCGGTCAGAGCTGGACTATCTCATCTGCAACGACCCGCTGGCCTATGCAGACCTCGTTCTGAATGGCGACGTTGAGGCGTATCTGAACGCTGTCACAGAATACCAGACCTACGAAAAATGAATATGAAAAGGGAGTGCGCCGAGCGCACTCCCTTACTTTTTCATGCCGTCTTTCTGTCTTGTTCTCTTGTGTCTTCAGCGTCTTTCTTCTCGTTCCACGCCGCCAGTTCTGCCTGCCCTTCGTCACTTTCGTAGTACGCCTGGATCATGGGCAGCAGGCAGCGGGCGATGCGTTCAATGGCGTAATCGGGAATCTCCATGCCACTGTTTTTCTGACCGCTGAATGTTGACATCGGTTCGCTTCTTCTCCTTTCCGAGCATGATCGCTCTCTTTTGAAATGAAAAGCAGACACGCTGTCAAGCAAGGCTTGCGGTGTCTGCATGGTGTACTGTGTCTGAAATTGTGCTTTTATTATAGCAGCGGCGAGGCTGCACGTCAATACCACGGGAATGGAGCGGCTGACAGCGTAATTTTGGCAGCGGCTACCAAAATTGTTCTGTGGCTTGCAAATTGGCAAGGGCGGTAGCGCAGCAGCCGCCAGCCGTCAATGGTCAAGATGAACGCTTCGCGCCATTGACAGCCGCCGCCCGTTTCGCTTTTCGGCAGACAAGGCGGGTAGGCACAGCTTGTGCCTGCCCGCCGGAACCAATTTTATATCCTCGTTCAGGTTAAGTTTACCACTTGCCCTTTTTCAGCCTTCCGCCAATTAGAATACCGGCAAAAAGAATGACGGCAGTCAATGCGGAAATCCAGATTGGCGAAAGCACCCATATCCAGTGCCACTTAATCACGCCTGACAGCTTCAGAACAATGAATACAATCGTCAGGATGGATACGATGCCAAGCCCGCCTTGCTTTGTTTTTGTGTTCATAACAGTCCTCCTGAGAATGAAGTTTGACGTTCTTTAACTCCAACGGTCACCTAACTTGACAGCCGCCCCACTCCACTGCCGTGAAGCCGGTGCGCACCGGGGCGGTGAGATTCTGAGCGGAAATATCCACGGCGCTCTCAAGCGGCTTCCACGCCATAAATACCCGCAGCAGCGTATCGGGTGCTGGCTCAATGGATACCTGCGCCGATTGCGTATAGCTGTCGGACTGAAATGCAATGAGATTGTAAGGATTCTCTTTCATTAGCGGCAGCCAGTAAACGATAAACTCATTTGCTTCCTTCCGGGTAAGTCCCAGCTGGTTCAAGGTGTTCTCCAGAAAAGCGGCGGTGTCGCTTCCGGCTACACAGAAGCCCTCGGAAAAATCATAAGCAGCGCTGTTTACGCCCTCCCAATAAAGATAGTTGTACGTTTGCCCGTCGGCGTCTGTCAATGTGCCGTCAGGACTGGCAGAAACCTTCCAGCCGTCATTGTAGGCAGGATATGTGCAGGTCAGTTCTCCGGCATAGTTCAATTTCACAGTGACCTCAGTTTCCTTCTCCGGGTAAAGATAAATGACAGGCTTCGCGTCGTATTGCTCAGCATCGGAGTTCTCGGCAGCTTCCATGGTGGGCAACACCCAGACCGTATAACGCCCCCAATAAACCTCAGATGAGGCTACTTCATTTCGACTCCCATCAGTAAACAGGTAGCTGCTCCCAGCCTGTTCGACAAATTCCATCCCTGTTTTTTCCTGATAATACTCAAGCAGCTCCGGGCATTCGCCACGCTTGGAGATATAGACGCCCTTTGCTTCATCCACCGCCACATAGGGGTTCTTTTCAGAAATCCGGGCAGCCGCTGCAAGATAAGGAATGGGATTGCCGCGCTGAAAAATTACAGCCCGGTTCAAATAAACAACAGATGCCGCAAGCACTACAAAAGCTACGAGGAGCGCAATCCATAACTTCTTTTTCTTCATACTGTTCACCTCCAAAATCAGGTCGGTTTCTTTTGCTTTGTCGGCGGGCAGAAGGATTGTTCAAATCACTTATAACTATCCAATATGATTATACCATGCAAAGTGCGAGCTTTTCAATTCCCATCTCCGCTCAAATATGCAACATTTCTATGAACGCCGCGACGCTTCACCGCATTATATGCCCTCCCACAGCCATGTTCAAACAGGAAGATTTGCAGAACGGAAAACGGACTGGCAAGCAGGGCAAAGCGGTACCCACTTTGCTGCTTGCCGCCGTGCAAATCCTGTTGGCTTCACACTCGGCAAGCAAGGTGGCTTGGAGCCACTTTGCGCTTGTTGGGGAAATTTGTCCCCAAGCCCCTTTGAACGATTTTTGCAAAATCGGCTGCGCTCCTGCGGAGCTTTCTTCGCCTGCGACGCATCAGGAAATTGCGGCGTTATGTGAATGTGTCATTGACATATTCTCTGTTTCCGGGTATACTTGAAACAGAAAAGGAGGTGACGCAGCCTTGAAAATCATCGGTGAACGGCTCAGGGGCTTGCGCGAAAGCGTCAGGCTCTCGCAGGCGAAGCTGGCAAAGGAATTTGACGTTTCCCAATCCGCCCTTGCCCGGTATGAGATCGACGATTCCACGCCCTCCCCGGAGGTTTTTCTGAAATACGCAGACTACTTTGACGTGTCGCTGGACTACATTTTCGGCAGGACGGACGACCCACACGGCATGATCTATAACAACTGTGTGAAGCTCGGCCTGAACAATCCCGAAATGGCGCGGTTCGTGGAAATGTGCTTCGACCCCGGCTCGGCTATGAACGAAAGACTGAAGGCAACGCTTGTGCAGATGCTCTCGGAGGTGGATACGAAATGAAAGCCGTGATTTACGCCCGCTATTCCTCGGACAGCCAGCGAGAAGAAAGTATTGAAGGTCAGCTCCGCGAGTGTACGGAGTATGCCGAACGAAACGGCATCACCATTCTCCGCAGCTATATCGACAGAGCGTTGTCCGCCAGAACCGCAGACAGACCAGAATTTCAAAATATGATAAAGGACAGCGAGCAAAAGCTGTTCGATGTGGTGCTGATATGGAAGCTCGACCGTTTCTCCCGCGACCGCTATGACAGCGCCCACTACAAGCGGATTCTGAAAAAGAACGGCGTGAAGGTCGTATCCGTCAAGGAGAATATCTCCGACGGGCCGGAGGGTATCATCCTTGAATCCATGCTGGAGGGCTACGCCGAATATTACTCCGCTGAGCTGTCCGAAAAAATCCACAGAGGGCAAAAGGAGAACGCCCTGAAAGGCAGAAACAATGGTGGCGGCATTCCGCTTGGCTATCTGCTGGATAAGAAAGAGCAGAAGCTCGTTCTCGACCCTGTTACAGCTCCGCTGGTGCGGGAGATTTTTCAAAGATATGCTGACGGCGAAATTGTCCGCACCATCGTGGAGGACTTCAACAGGAGGGGGCTGAAAACGAAAAGCGGCAAGCCATTCTCTCCGAATAGCTTCAACCGCATTTTGAAAAATCGCAAGTATATCGGAGAGTATCGTTATCAGGATGTAATTATCCCCAGCGGCGTTCCTGCGATATTGTCGGACGATGTGTTCTATCAGGTACAGGCACGGTTGGAGAAAAACAAGCGTGCGCCGGCAACGGCAAAAGCGGACGTTGACTACCTGTTGACAACTAAATTGTTTTGCGGACTCTGTGAGCGCATGATGATAGGCGAGAGCGGGACGAGCCATACGGGAGACAAGCATTATTACTACAAGTGCGCCGGGGCAAAGCGAAAGCTGGGCTGCAAGAAGAAATCCGTCAAGAAGGATTTCATTGAGCGGGCGGCAGTCATTCTGACCGTCAACAGAGTTTTGCGAGACGAGGAAATCAGCCGCATTGCCGACAGCATCCTTGCCTTGCAAAACAGCGAGGACACCACCATCCCGGCACTGAAAAAACAGCTTGCCGACACGGAGCGCGGAATAGAGAATATGCTGAACGCAATCCAGAAGGGAGTGCTGACCAGTTCCACAAAAGAACGTTTGGAGGCTCTGGAAAAACAAAGGGACAACCTGAAGATAGCCGTCCTGCAAGCGGAGCTTCAAAAGCCCAAGTACACCAAAGAGCAGATTGTGAGCTGGATCGGGCAGTTCAAATACGGCGACGTAAACAGCCGTGAGTACCAAAAACGTATCATAGATACCTTCGTCAACTCCCTGTACCTGTTTGACGACAGGCTCGTCATCACCTACAACTTCAAAGGCGGCACGGAAATAATCACACTCAAGGATGTCGAGGCCGTCTATGGTTCGGATTTGAAAGCGATGTCTCCACCAAAACGAAAGACCAGAAGCCACGTCGGTTTCTGGTCTTTTCTTTTATCCATGCGGGTTTTCGGGCTTTACGATTTTGCAAAATGCCACAGGATTTTACAGTTCGTGTGCATTATTTGCAGAAAAAATGCACACGGAAATGCACACGAAAACCGGACTACTTGTCCGGGTGAAGGATAGCCTCCAGCCCTTCCTCAATGACATCGTCATATAAACGTTCGTCCTCGCGGAAAATGTGCTGGTATGTGGTCTTGAGCATGTTGGGCGTGGCATGCCCCATGCGCTTGGCGCTGTACTTGTCCGGTATCTTCGCCTCCAGCATAACAGAGGCGTTCACATGGTGCAGGTCATGGAACCGATAATGCGGAATGCCCGCCTTTTCACAGATACGGGAAAAGCCACAATACACGACAAGGTTAGCCAATCCATTAAAAGCGAGGGCTGGCTGCCGAATCTGTTCCGCCGTATCGTGAACAAGGCGAAGGACATTTTACAAAACCTTATCCGTGAATACGGGATACCGCCGAAGCCCACGCTGGATATTGATATGACAGAGTTCTGCACCATGCGGAATCTAATGATACGGGTGCAGGATGAGGCAAGAGGGATTAGGAATTTGCAGGACAACATTCTGCCCAAGCTGAAAACACAGCTTGCAGAAACAACAGGGATTTTCAAGGGCAAGGAGCGCAAAGCCCTTACCGAGCAGATACAGCAGACGGAGCAAGAAATTGACCGCAGGCTGGATAAGCTCCCCGATATTCTCAGGGAGGACGGTTATCCCGATGTGCAGGCATTCATGGCGACCTATCGGGAGGCGGAAGCCATTGTGGAACAATACAACCGTGACCTTGCCGAATGGGAGCGTCAGGTGAAACAAAAGAGCAGACCGCCAAGACCGCCCGAAAAGGAGAGCGTCCGAAACAGGCTCAGACAGTTGCAGGAGCAGGGCAGACAGCAAAAGCCACGAAAGAAATCCTTTGACAGAGGCAGCCGATAGGCGAAGAAAAACCGCCGCTATGGTTTTACCCATACACGGCGGCATACATATAGAGATTAGTTTTCCTGTTTCTTTATAACGGTTACTTTCAAGTTCTCTGCTTCTATCAGCGTTTCCTGCTTGCACTTCGGGCAGTAGAGAGGATAGTTTTTCAAGACCGTATCATATCTTGTTCTGTCACGGGTTTTGTTGCCACAAACAGGACATAATATCCATTCGGCTTGTTTCTGCATACACTCACCAATCCTTACGGTATTTCGTCAATTAACGTTACCGTCCATTTTCCATCTAACTGTTCAATATCCCAACGTGAATATGCTTCTCCGTTACCAGAAATGAGAGTATCATCCTTATCGTAATAATCGGCTGAATATTTCACCCAGATATATCCCTTCCCATTTTCCTGTTTGGTGGTTACAAGTTCTATCGAAACATCTGCCCGAACCGCCTTATCATCAAAGAAATAGTATCTTTCTAACGCACCGCAGTCCTCTTTATTCGTACCGTCTCCTGACCCGCAGTAAGACATAATATCCTTTGCTTCTGCTATGAGGTCATTTGCGACCTTTAGCTGTGTTTCATCGGTACACTCGATTTCCATTTCATCGACCTTTTCCTGACCATAATGCTTCACAAGTGTCGAAACGCCTTTACCGCCGCAGGCGGAGAGACTGATTACCATCGTCAAGAATAGAATAGCACATAAGAATTTTTTCATAGTTGACCTCCGTTTTTAGCAGCGTTACGCTTGCTTTTTAATTTAATCCAATCCTTTGCAATGCTCTCATTGCGGTTTACTGATAGGATAATTCCAACAAGTGCCATATCGTAAATAATGAACATTCCTCCTGTTACAACGAAGGGGACGCACATAAAGAAGTTCGGAAGAACCCCAATGTCGGATAAGGCAGTGAAAACAATTCGTAAAATATAAATCAACAGCACGGTATTGGTTAGAAGTTTGCCAACCTCTGTATCCTGCTTTTTTGAAGTCCTGTAAAGGATAGCAAACAATATCCCGAATACAAACAGCAAAAATACAAGTGAAAATTTTCCGTATTCGTACAGGAGCAGGGTGATTGGGTGGTCATAGAAGTAGCTCATTACCTTCACATCAACAGGCATTCCGCTTTTTCCAATTAACTCCGCTTCACGAAACACCGAAAAGAAATCGAGCTGTTGTAAATATCCTGTATTTTCCTGCAAGCGAAAAAGATGATAAAAGCGGCTTAACAGGTACACTCCGATAATAAGAAAAATCAGCATACAAGCCACACCGAAGATATTAACACGATTCCATTTCAGCCATTTTAATTTTAACCCGCAGCAAAAGATGAATAGCTCGCAAGCCAACAGCAACACAAAAACTGGAAACGCTTGATTTATTAACGCTAAAGTCAGCGGAAAAATAGCATATAGCCAGTAATGTATGATTTTTGTCTCGCTTTCACTGTTCTTTTCATAAAACAGGATTCCGACCAAAACAATCGGATAGCATAGCAGCAGGTAGAACAGAAAACCGTATCCAAGCGGTGCAAATCCGTTCCATAATTCATAGAGTAGCCCGAAGATTGCCGCCAGTGAGAGCAGTCCGTATAACGCTCTTGGAAAGCGAATTAAGACAGTGTAATCAATAAAATACAAAAAAGCAGCAACACAAACTCCAAGCACAATACCGATTATCTTTGGTACGGTCAGGGATATTGAGGTTAGCATAGCAGAGATTAGAATACCACTCAGCAGCAACACGCCTGCTATGAGCAGCAACAGCCAATTCACTTTCGGGCGGTGGACAATATCAAGCTCTGTCCCAACTACATCTGCATCGCCCATTTCTTCAATGGCTTTTCTCATTGCTTCTTTCTGATTCAGACCGTTTTCCCGCAAAGCATCGTATTGGTCGTTTATGTGGTCAGAAAGCTCTCTTGTTGCCACAACCTTTGCTCTGCTCCAACGAATGTATCTTTGAACATCCTTGATATATTCTTCGGGAGAATTATATTCCTGCAAGCAAAACACCCCCCGACAAAACCTTATTGACTGCGGCAGAGTAGCTTTCCCACTCAGACAGCCGCACCACAAGAAATCTTTTCCCTTCATCTGTAATCCTGTAATATTTTCTTGTTTTCCCCGCAACAGTTTCTCCGTCATAGGACACAAGATACTGCTTTTGCTCTAAGAGATGGAGCAGAGGATATAATGTTCCTGCTTTCAATTCAAAAGTATGGTCGGATTGCTTCGCAAGTTCTTCTATCATCTGATACCCATACATATCTTGTTTTTCAAGCAGCTTCAAAATCAGCATATCTGTATTCCCTGAAATCAGAGATTTATCAATTGCCATATATGTCCCTCCTTGTATCGACAGTCTACATATCGATTATATATAGATTGCCGATATAAGTCAAGAGGCAACAGACAACATTCATAAAAAGTTTGCTTTTGGATTGCCAAACCCTATGTTTTCAGCATAATCTCTCTACTGTAGCGCTTTTAACCCACAAATGCCTTGTGTTAAGCCATATTCTCGTCATAAAATACGAGGGGTAAGGCATTTACACCTTTACCCCTCGCTTTGCGTTACCGCCAGTCTGCTATGCGAAGATGATTTCTTTATTCACAATCTCCATCGCACAAGCCCGTATATTATTCATTCTCCTGACCCATTCTAAGGCGTTTTCCGCCTTTAATTGTTCCGTGATACCCTGTGCCTGCTTCATGCCATCTATGAGCCGTTCAAAGCGTTCCTGCGCCTGTTCGTTGATGCCGGAAAGATAAGTGTTGAGCTTACCGCTGGTCAGAAGTGTTGTGTAGGTTGCTTTTCTATGTTCTTTCAGGTAGCGTTTGTGCCGCTGTCCCCATATCCCGATAGGCTTTTCTTCTTCGGGTGGCAAGCTAAGGCACGGCAAATAGTATTCGCCTTGCAGTTCATACCAAAGACCGTTGTTTTCATCATAAATGTACTTGTCCATCTTGAAATCCTCCAGTATAATATATTCGCACATATGTCACAGTTTCCCGATTGCCACTTGTTTTTATAGCTTGTTATCAGATTTTTCTTCCCTTATTTTTGCCCTTATGAGGTGGCGAGGGAAGCATAAACGCAAGTGAAATCGTATAAAGGGATAAGGCGGACACATTGCGATAAATCCTTTGTTTTCAAGCGTTTTGGAGGATTTTATTAAAGCCCTATGAGGGGCAGTAACCACTTATGAAATCGTGGTTTTCAAATTCCGATTTGTCTATCCCCTAAAGTCCAAGTCCTTCAACCCACGCCGCAAGCTCCTGATGCCCGACGCTGCCCTTGAAGACCTTGCCGTCCAGCAGCTTTGCACCTTTGCAGCTCGGCGCAAGGCGTTCGTTCGTCTTGCCAATGCCGCTTCCTCCGGAGGTTGCAAACGGGATGATCGTCTTGCCGGTCAGATCATAGCTCTCAAGGAACGTATTGATAATCGTCGGCGCGACATACCACCAGATCGGGAAGCCCACAAAGATGGTATCGTAGTCCTTCATGTTGTCCCGCTTGACGGCAATCTCAGGACGGGAGGCAGGATCGTTCATCTCAATCGTGCTGCGGGCTTTCTTGTCCATCCAGTTCAGATCAGCTTCCGTGTAAGGCACCTTCGGCTCAATCTCAAAGATGTCCGCGCCGATTGCCTCTGCCAGCGTCTCGGCAACCTTCGCGGTCACGCCGGACGCAGAAAAATATGCTACAAGTTTCTTACTCATGGTGTTTTATCCTTTCAATATCTTCGTAAGCTGCTGTGCAGACACACCCGGCAGGATGGAGGAAAGATGCTGCATCATGCGTGTAAAGCTCATCCCCACCCAGAATATAGTAGCCCTCGCATTCATGACGGGCGATCTCTGCAAAGGCAAGAAATTCGTCTTCCGTTACCAGCTTCGGGCTGAGGGAGAAGATAATCTCCTTCGCCTTGTGCAGCGGGATGATGCCGTAGAGGTTTGCCATTGCATTGAAGTATTTGCGCAGGAGGCGTGAGGTCGTGTCTTTCAGCGGGATTTCCCGATACCGGGCGTTCAGCTCCCGGCGTGTGTATTCCTCCGGAAGCGCAATATACTGTTCCTTGCTCATGTTTTTCTCCCTTCAGCAGCATTAGTTTTGGCTCTTGAGCTCTATCAGAACCACTTCCGGTCGGTTATTGAAGCGAAACGGAATGATGCTGTTTCCAAGGCCCCGGCTGACAATCATGTTCGTGTTCCCCTCGGAATACAAACCATCATCGTACTTTGGAAATAGTCCCTGATTCGGTGCAATCAGCCCGCCGATCAGGGGCAATCGAAATTGACCGCCATGCGCGTGTCCGGTGAGAACCAAATCCATCTCATGAGCCGCATAGGTGTCAAACAGCTCCGGTCTGTGAGAAAGCAAAATTGTAAAACTGGCATCTTCCGAAGAAAGCTCTGAGAGCTTGCGATCCATTACCGCAGCATCGCTCGTCAAATAGTCTGCAAGGAAGCTGGGATCATTGACGCCGATGATGGTAATGCTCTTCCCGGAAATCTCGATCTCTACCCGCGCATCGTCCAGAACGGTTACCCCGGCAGCCTCCAGCCCAGCTTTTAATTCCCGATATTTCGGAACTCTCGCTTCATGATTACCGGAGACATAGTAGCAAGGTGCAATTCGTACTGCTTCCTCAGCAAAAGCCAAAGCAGCTGCAATATTGGTCTTTCGCGAGTCGATCAGATCTCCGGTTATTGCAATCATATCCGGTTCTGCTTCCCGCAGCATATTCAGAAGCCGTTGATTTCCGTCACCAAACTCTGCATTGTGCAGATCTGAAACCTGCGCGATGCGATAACCGTCAAATGCATCCGGCAGCCCACGGCTGCTTATTGTGTATGTGTTCAGTTCCAATGCAGTGTTCCCCCATGCAGTCCAGACGATCAGAATGAGAAGGATACCGGAGAGAATACAGATTGTTTTCTTTTTCGTGAGTATACGCTTAAACATGGCAATTGCTCCTTAAAGTTAGAAGATAAAGCCGCACAAAGAAGGGCTTCTTTAGGTGTACATTCCGAGCAGATCGTTCAGATTGTCAAGAAAGTGGAGATGAATGCCCAGCTCACGGGCAATCTTCAAGGTATCTCTTGTTCCGCAGCTTTTGACAATGCTGTTCGCCTTTTTGTATATTTCCTCGGAGCGAATTATCA
>OMEW01000174.1_pt1 | contig 46568 bp, 40 predicted proteins | sample 1645471 | NCBI WGS metagenome assembly OMEW01 (sample SAMEA103958126, study PRJEB25191) | human gut metagenome | reverse complement strand
ACGGGGTAGGCAAGCCAACCCCGTGCTAACATATTAAACCGCTCTTCGGCGGTTTCCCCTCTGCTCAATCTCTTTCTACAACCGCCCTTCGGCGGTAGTTGCGTGTGCCGCCGGTGTCACGGGGTAGGCGAGCCAACCCCGTGCTAACATATTGAACCGCTCTTCGGCGGTTTTCCCTCTGCGCAACATCTTTCTACAACCGCACTTCGGCGATTTTCCTTGGGGATAGCTTGTTTCGTTGGGAAAAATACTTATCTTTGCCTTGAAAAGAAGCTAAAAGATGAACTATGAATTAACACCTTCACTACAGGCGACAGGAGGAACCGAAAAATGGCGCTAATGCAATTTGTGTTAGGCAGTGCTTCGTGTGCGTTTGCCTTATGTGCTTTTATTCTATGGATGCGCCGGTGCGATGGCGACCGATCGCGGCTTACCCTCAGTTTTGTATGGATGTTTTTGGCGTTGTTGTTCTCCAGCCGCGCCTTTGTGGACGGGCAGTTGGTGCCGTCGGGAGTACTTCCGCCTGTGAATTTGGTTGGAGGATTGCTTATGGTGACGCTGCTTTGTTTATATCCTATAGAGGTGATTCGTCCGGGATGGCTCAATGCACGGCGTTTGTTCATGCTGTTGTTGCCAGCCATATTAATTGGAGTCATTTTTTATCTGTCAGGAATTAAGCTCCGTCAGTTGCAGACGTTTGGCGATATGCTTGCCCACATCGGCGAGCCGAATGTCTATTGGCGTCTTATACTTCTTTTCGGAATCATTCTTCCATCCGCCCTGTTGCTCCACGTCATCCCCTATAACTGGATGAAGAGCCGCGTCCGTTTGCGTTGGATAAGGCATTATACGTACACCATTCTGCTGATTTCCGCTCTCTATGCCGTGTTTATGCTGACTCGCAGTGCGTCGGTCAGTGTGGTGCATCTGTTTGTTTGCCTCACGCTGGCTATGATAGTGACTTATGAGGAACTGTTCGCCCGCTTTTGCCTCCCATCGGATTGTCCCACCGAATTGCCAGTAGAACCTGTAAAGTCAAGCTCGCCGTCGGAGGAAGAAGAAAATCCTCTTGTCATTCGGCTAAACCATTTGCTTGAAGAGGAGAAAGTGTGGAAAAACCCAGACCTCACCGTTGCCAGTCTGGCTCAGATGTTGGGCACCAACCGCAGTTATCTTGCCCAAGCCATACAGGAGGCAGGCTACGTCAACTTTGCCGATCTGATTAACCGCCACAGAGTGCAGGCTTTCTGTTGCATTGCGGAAGATGGCAAGGTGAAGAGTGTGCAGGACGCTTTCTTCCTCGTTGGCTTCCGGTCGAAAGAAACTGCATTGAGAAGCTTCAAAAAATACACAGGCTCTTTGCCCAGCGAATACTTGATGAAGGTAGCTGCAAACCGTTCGAAAACGTCTGAATTGTAGAATTGACACCTGATTTTGTGGTTTTAGCACGTCTCCGATGCTTTTTTTATATACTTTCATGAACTATTTATCAATACTAAAAAACAAAATTATGCGAATAAAGTATCTGAAAAATTCGGTGGCATCGCTGTCGATTCTAAGTGGACTATTTTGCTTGACTGGATGCCAGGATGATGGAGTCCTGAAAGGAGAGGTAGGAATCGAAGAATATGTGCCGCAAGGGACAAATGATGTGGCCGGCAGTGTGCTTATACATATAATAGAAGAGGGAGACGAGGACAGTCGAGCCTTGCCGTTGAGCGTTTTGCGCATGGTGGACATAGAGACAGCGCAGAACGAGTACGTTAAATTCAACTGCGAGCAACGCAAAGACGGCAAGTGGTGTGCCGTTGCCCAAATGCAGAAAGCACTCGACAAGCCATTTGTGGTCATTCCGGTAAAGATTATACCCAAAGAGTTTCCAGAGGAGGCACGTACTGTGTTGATGGTGCTCCGACAGAAAGGCGCCACGACAAAATCCGGAGATGCCATCACCTCCGTTTACAGCGAAGTGTTGGGCAAGGGAACCCGCTGCTACGGTCCGGTAGGCAACACGCTTGGCAGCGTGCTCCTTTATGACCAAATCAGCAAGCTTGGCGAGGAGTATCTGACCGCCAACACCACGCAAAAACAGTTCTCGATGCTTGAATTCTCAGGCGACAGCTACGAGAAGACGATGGAGGACTGGTCTGTCAATGTGGGAGCATCGTTTAAGAAGACACGAAAGAAAGGTCTGACATCTTCAGAGAAAGGCTTATTGAATGATGTTAAGGATTTTCTGGGAAACGCGGAATATGAAAGACAATTGACCTCCATGCTGAAAAAGAAGCCCTCCTATGTCTGGACAGGCTCGTTTGACCTTGGCGTGAGCGGAAGCCTCTCCACAAGCGAGTCTTACGAATACTATCTGAATCTGTATCGCGTGAAGATGTCGGAGGTGCGTATGAATATGTCGGCCTTCGAGCAGGAGAAGAAAGACCCAGCCTTGCTGGCACTGCTTTCGCCCACCTTTGTCAGAGCTTTGAACGTAGACAACATCAATACGACCGCATTCTACGACGACTGGGGCACCGACATTATCACGCAAGGCTCGTTTGGCGGCTACAACATCTATATCTACGGCCGTCAGGAGAACGTTTATGAATATAGCGTTGGCTTTGACGCGCAGGGCAGCCTCTCGCGCAGCAAACCAACAAGCACCGGCAAGACGTGGAAAGATATCTATGCGAATGCCCATAGCGACTATGCGGAGGGACATTTCGACGTGGCTTACCAAAACGAGAACTATGAGAAAGCCAGCAAGGCAGTGTCCCTGCAAACCTCTACCGGAGGAGACCTTGCCATCGACGATCCGCAGAAGTGGCTCGACGGCTTCAATACCGACGGCTCCGACAGTAAGTGGGCGCTCATTGGCTACAACGTGAGCAGCGATGATAAAGACAACACCCTCTGCCGTCTGTATCCTATCGAAGAGTTGGTTGGCCAGATAGCGTTTACCTACGACCAAGTGGTTACGGATAAAACAGAAGCCGACATTGAGGCAGTCACCCGTCTGCTGAACAACTACAGCGAGTTGCTAAATGCCAAAGACGACTACCTCAACTCTAAACAGGTGGTGCAGCGGGCAAAGTCGAGATTGGTGTTGGCAGACATCTTGATCAAGAGCGGCGCGAACGGGCATAAGAATGGAGAACCAACACCCTTTGTTGCGCAAGACCCGAACGATCAGAACAACTACTTGACTTACTATCCAGTCATGGCAAACGCCAATGCTCCGTGTGAAAATGGATATGCATTCGAGCCGACTTGCCACCATTATATAGACGCTACAGACAATGACGACAAGTATATCTATTATGCGTTGGCGCCAAGCGACAAATGCTTAGGCATCGTGGATGCCGTGTTCTGTCAAGAGGGAACAGCCAAAGACTTCAATGGTGGAAAATACTACATTCCGCGAGGCGTGCATGCTGATCATGATATGGATGGAGCGCTCGACAACAACTATCTTTTTGTGAAGTACTATGACGAGGGCGTAGACATCGACCCGTCGAAGAAAATAACCGCCATAGGTTTCGCCAATATCGACAACCACGACGTGATTATCTCATCGACTGGCGGAAGTGAGCTGCGCATGAATGCCACAGAAACGGAAGAAAACAAGTTCAACCAGTTTTGGGATAAGAAGAATTGGAACTGGTATGCCGGCGACCGGTCAGGCAAAAGCTGGGTTTTCTACGAGGGTGGATTGGTAAGGCATAATCGCTTCTATGTGGTTTACACCACTCAAGACCTACCCATCCAGCACTTCCGCGAAGGTTCCGTATGGCAACCGAAAAGGTGGGGAGAGTAACGCATCCACGAAACATATTGCGAGGGGGCATGTCGGTAACCACATGCTCCCTCGCAATGTTTGTTGTGCGTAAGGAATCGCTCTTCGATAGCGGTTTGCTTGATTCTGTAATTGTTTTTTTATATCATAGTCATTGCGTTGTGTCTCAGTGAGATATAAAGAATAGAAAAGTATGTTTAAAAACATATTTAATGAATTTTAACCAACAAAACATTTGTAAAAGGTGGTTTGTGACTATAAATTTGTAAACGTAGTGGATATTTTGCTTAGACATAATAATCTTTTAAGGATTTCATTTAACACATAGTACAAGTAATTATGATTACCAGTAAGTACCACAGAAGAAGACTATTGCCGGCAATGCTGTTGGCGATGCTGATGTTGTCTTGTTATATGGAGGCAGCAGCTGTAAATCCGAACTCAAAAGAACAAGCAAGTGACTGTGCAGTCGGGAGAATGCAAAAACCGGACGACATGCTGGCTGCGCTTTGTGATAGAGAAGGAAATCAGACAAATGTTGAAGTCACTGGCACAGGAGGCTTGGATGATCAGGTCGATGATGGAGTAATATGTGTTGACGGGATATATTACGTTCTCGACCCTGGAGCCATGGCAGCAAGTGTAGTTGCCAAAAACGAACTTAATTCTACATACCAAGGACGTATAATCATACCGTCGTCTATAAAAGTGGACGGAAGAGAATATACAGTCAAGTCGATAGGAAGGAGAGCGTTTGCCGCCTGCATGGAATTGGACAAGGTGTTTATACCCAAAACTGTTGAAGTGGTAGAAAAAAGAGCATTCGAATCGGCAGTAATTGACGATATTGAGATAGAAGAAGACTCACAATTGAAAGTGATAGAGGATTATGGGTTTATGTTCTTCTGCAAAAATAGAGGACAGGTAGTCCCGGATCATTTCCGGCTGCCTGAAGGTTTGCAGGAAATCGGAGTGAGGGCATTTTGTGGAGCATTTGCAGATCTTGTGATACCGTCGACAGTGTGGCGTATGGGAGATTTGTCACTTGCAACGAATATCAAGGATTTGTTTTTGAAGTGGGAAAGACCAGTCAATACTCCGTTGAATATCTTGGAGTTGTCGGGTTATAACGATGTGGATTATAAAGGCTCCATGTGTCCGACACCTGTAGAGATACACGTGCCGTCAGGCTCCCTCCCCACCTATAGATTGACAAAGCCGTGGTGTTTTTTCTCATTGGATGAGATGCCGGTTGAAGAGGCAACCATTTATGCCGATATTGCAGGACTGCGGTATCGATTGCGCGGCAACAAAGCCGTTCTGCTACCACCAAGCGAGGGACAATATTCAGGAGATATAGTATTGCCTGAAACGGTTAGTTATAATGGGAAAGAATATAAGTTGGTCAGAACTGAAGGCGCGTTTAACAATTCGAAAGTTGTTTCGGTAGCCTTCCCATCCTCAGTAAAATATGTGGTTGATGATTTTAAATATTGCATGGAACTGCAGACAGTGACATTCCCTGAAAATTCGCGATTGAGATTTTTCAGCGCGATGGAAGGGTGTCCGAAATTGACTGAATTCGTTTTTCCGCCGTCATTGCAAGTGCTTTACGGAAATTCCATGATGTATCTTGACGGACTCAAGACCATCGATATCCCAGGTTCGGTTTCTTATATTGGAGCATATACATTTGTGAACGGAGCACTGACAGAAGTGACCGCACATTGGATTTGTCCGCCAAAAATGCTGCCGAATGATGTGTTTATTACAAAGAGCAATCCGCGAATCCGTGTGCCGGTTGGCGCCAAGAAGTATTATGAAGCGTCGGAAGCTTGGAATAAATTTGAGATTGTCGAGGATGAGACAGTGGAGGCTTTTGTGAAAGTGTATACAGAGGGCCGCGAACGAGTGCTTACGCTTCCAGTGGATGAGAGTGCCGACTACTATGAGTTTGAGGCTTTTAAAAATGGAGAAGTAGTTAAGTCGCAGACTCTTTCACTCATAAAGAGTATAAGAACAGCCAGTGCAAATAGAGAGGCAGCAACCAAACGCATAGGTTTTGATGTCTCATCGCTGGATGATGGCAGTTACCGCTATAGAATCCGAGCGGCATCGGATACGGAAGGCTTGATTTCGTTGTTTGAGGGAACGTTTGTTGTCGGTGATGACAGTGGTGTGGAAGATGTCGTTTCCGATGGCGACACAAATTATGATGTCTTTGATATTATGGGTGTCTGCATACGGACGAATATGCAAGAAGCGGAAATCTCTGGTTTGACGCCTGGAATATATATTTTGCGCCCTGTTCTGAACGCTAATCCGTCAAACGTTCGGAAAATCATAGTGGAATAAGGTTAATGCATAGATGAAGAAGGTTGCAGTGCGCCTCTGCCACACAAGCTGGGAATAGGCGCACTGTCAATGAATTTTTCTTGAAAAATTTGGTTTATAATATAAACCAAATTAAATTTGCACTCGACTCAAGGGCGGACAGGCGAGACCGCTCTTTTTTCAAAGCCAAATGGTTTATTTTATAAACCAAGTATTAACCATCAAATTTTTCATAAAATGGAAGACAGAAAACTCACCGAAAAAGAAAGTCTCGAAGTGATAACTTCGATGATAGCACTCACTAAGCAACGCTATATTGGCGATGGACGCATTTTGCTGCTGTTTGGCTACCTGACAGTTGCTGTTTCTGCGTTGATATGGATACTCCTCGTGATTACACAAAATCCTGTGTGGAACTGGCTATGGTTTCTTGTTTGGATTATTGGAGGCATCGTTGCTCCGATAAAGGCAAAGAAACAACAGATTGAAAAAGGGGTAAAAAATTATTCCGACACACTCACATCCCGCATTTGGTCTACAGTCGGCTTCAGTGCAATCGCCGCCACAGCCATCTGCCTCGCATTTCTGCTTGTCAAAGGAATTGACGCATGGCCTATGATGTTGGCGTTCGCTCTGATAATCGTTCCCTTCGCCGAGGTTGCCCAGGGAATTGTTTTCAAAGAGACAACGCTTATTGTTGGAGGTGCGATAGGATTGTTTGCAGGCTTATTTACGGAGGCATGCATCGCCGGGGATGTAGAGCTTTATGCATCATGGTATATGCCATTGTTTATAATCGCGTTTGTGGCGATGATGATAATTCCTGGCCATATTCTCAACCATAAGGCACGAAAAGAAAAATGAAAGAACTGAATCCGCTTCTGCACTCGCAACTCCGTCTTGCTGTAATTTCCATACTGATGAATGTTGAAGAGGCAGATTTCGTTTATCTTAAGGAGAAAACCGAATCTACAGCCGGCAATCTCAGCGTTCAGCTTGAAAAGCTGTCTACCGCGGGATATATTTCTATTGAGAAGGGAATGTCGGGCAAGCGTCCCAGGACGACATGCTCAATTACTTACGATGGAAGAAAGGCTTTTGAAGAATATGTCGAGGCGTTGAAAACATACCTTGGCTTATGATGAAAACAGCCAGACCTTACGGATAGGGCATCTTGTGTGCATAAGTGTGCGTTAGACAACAAAGCAGGGACTGCCGAAGAGGCTGTCCCTGCTTTGTTGTTTTGTTTTGAGGATATTTTGATGTTCTTCTGAACCTTATTTCTTGAGACGGTTTCCGTAGCGGCTCATGAACTTGTCTACGCGGCCGGCTGTGTCGACCAATTTCTGCTTACCAGTGAAGAAAGGGTGAGAAGAACTCGTGATTTCGAGTTTTACGAGCGGGTAAGTAACGCCGTCGATTTCGATTGTCTCCTTAGCAGCGACAGTCGAGCGAGTGATGAAAGTTTCGCCGTTCGACATATCTTTGAAAACAACCTCGCGATAGTTTGATGGATGAATGTCTTTTTTCATTTCTATATCTTTTTTATTATTACAAAGTTACGCGCCGCTGGTAAAGGCGACTTCTGTAATGGCGTGCAAATGTACGCATATTTTTCCATACGGCAAACATTTACGGAGTTTTTTTGTCGCAACGTTCGCAATATTAAAGGATAAGCGGATGCGAGAGGTGTCGCATCCGCTTGTCTTAATCAAGCCGTGTTAGGGCTTATTTTTTTGCGTCGAGTTCGCGAAGGAGCTCGTCGACCGCAGCTTTCAGTTGTGCGTCCAAACCATTGGCAGCGTCCTCAGGAGAGTTCAGCACATAGATGTCGGGCTCCAGTTGCGAGTTCTCAAGGTAATTTCCTTCCGCGGTGCGGTATCCGATGACCGGAGTGCCGAAAATCAGCGAAGAGTCCTGCAGACGTTCCCACCAAACGCTTGTCATGGTGCCAGGCACCGGAGCGCCGACAAGTTTGCCGAGACGCATGTGTTTGTATACCCAAGGCGTTCCGTGAGCGTTGGAATAGTTGGCCTCGCCCTGCACCATGATTGAAGGTTTGTTCCATCGGCGGCTCGGCATGTCGCACGCTTCTCTTCCGCGGTACACCTGGGTGAGATATTTTGTTCCGCTGAACAGAATTTCGATATCTTCGTGGAGGCGTCCGCCACCATTGAAACGGGTGTCGATCACGATGCCCTCCTTCTTGTTGTATTTACCAAGCACGTCAGAGTACACTGTACGGAAACTGTTGTCGTCCATCGATTCGATATGTACGTATCCCAAGCGGCCGTTTGACCAGCGGTACACGTCGGCGGCGCGTTGTTTGATCCATCGGCGGTAGAGCAAAGCACCGCAAGCGCCGTCAGAGATAGGTTTCACCACCTCGTCCCACTGCTTGCCGTCATCGGAAAGCGAAATCAGCACCTTCTCTCCGGTCAGCCCGGCGAGCAGCGCATAGAAGTCGGTGTCGGCAGAAATTTCCTGTCCGTTGATTTTCTCGATAATGCATCCCTTCTTCACCTTTGAAGACGCGTTGTCGAAAGGACCTCCGGCAATCACCTCGTCGATTTTCACGCCCTTTCCTTCATACGAAAGGTCGTAGAACAGACCTAAGTTGGCAGTGGCTTCTCCACGGGCACCGGCACGGTATCTGCCACCCGTGTGCGACACGTTTAGCTCACCGAGCATTTCGCTGAGCAGCTCGGCAAAGTCTGCGTTGTTGTTGATGTGAGGCAGGAACTTGCGGTATGCAGCTGTCATCATCGGCCAGTCCACACCGTGCATGTCAGTACGGTAGAAATGGCGGGCCTCCTGGCGGCAAACGTGGTCAAACATATATTCGCGTTCCTTTGCCAAATCCATCTTCATCTCAGCCTTGTAGCTGATGCGTTCCATCTTGTCGGAAGCCACGGTGAGTTTCTGCATTATGCGTGAGCCGAGAATGAAAATGCACTTGCCGTCTTTCTGCACGTCGAACTGAGCCGACGACGTGTCGAGTTTCTTCAGGCATTCCGTGCTCTTTTTGCGCAAGTCGAGTTTCCAAAGATCGTAACCCTCCTCGAAAGCCGACAGGTAGTACAGGCTTTCTCCATCGGCATCGACGATGGCATCGGCAATTTCGGAAGAGTTTGGCGTGATGCGCACAATACGGTCCTCGATGCCGTCAAGTTGCACGTCAATGTCTTTTTTCTCTTCTTTCTTGTCAGCCTTCTTGTCGTCTTTCTTTTTGCCTTTTTTCTTGTCGGTGTCAGCCTTTTCGGCATTTTTCTTCTGCTCCTTTTCCAATTCCTTCTGCAATTCGTAATCCTCCTTGCTAAGTCGGAATTTGTCGTAGGCGTCCTTGTTCATAAACACAAGCATCACGTCGTTGAGCGAACCCCACGAAGCATGGCTGCGCATGCCGTAGCGGTCTGTGAGGAAAAGCACAGCGTTTCCGTCGAGCACCCATCTTGGCTGCGAGCTGAAGTATCCGCTGCCAGTCAGGTTTACCGGCTTCTCCGATCCGTCAGCCTTTACGATAGCCACGTCGGAGTAAGGGTCGTGTCCGTTGCCGATGATTTCAAGCGAGAACCATTTTCCATCTGGCGACCAGGCATAGTTGAAGCCACCCATAAACCATTCCGAACCGTCGGTCACCTGCCGCACAGCTTTAGTGGCCACGTTGACCACCATAAGCCGGCATTCATCCTCGATGAAAGCCACCTCTTTTCCGTCGGGCGAGAATTTCGGATTCTGGCGGTCGGCGAGAGAGTCGGCGAGCAGCGGCTGCTCGTCGATTAGAGTTGCATTAGGGAAGTTGAGGTCGTCGGAGCGTTTTATGCGAGCCGTGTAAAGCCCCCAATGCCCGTTGCGTTCGCTGGCATATACGAGCGACCGGTTGTCGGCGCCGAAGTCAACGTCGGCCTCGCCCTCCACTGTGTTGGTTATTTGTTTTGTTGTGCCATATTCCACCGATGTCACAAACACATTGCCGCGCACGGTGAAAGCCACCTGCTTGCCATCGGGCGACACGCTTGCCGAAGTAGCGCCGTTTGTGAACGACAGGCTTGACGGCAGGTCAACGTCGTCGCGCACAATGTCGATGTCGACGAGCGCCGGTTTCTCACCGTTTAGCTGAGTGTAGATGGCTCCGTCGTAGGTGTAGCACATCGTGCCGTTGTCGGCAACGCTGAGGAAGCGCACCGGGTGAGTGCTGAAGTCGGAAATCTTTGTCAATGTCGCCGGGTTTGCGAGCGGCATAGAGTATACGTTCATCGAGCCCCCATTGCGCTCACTGAGGAAATACACCGTGCTGCCGTCGGCTGACAAAGCCGGGCACAAATCCTCTCCGGCATGAGCTGTCAGGTTGGTGTGTTTGCCTGTTTTGGTGTCGTATGCCCAGATGTCGCGTGTCACGGACGACGTGTGATGTTTGCGCCATACGTCTTCATAACCCTTGCGGTCCTGATATACAAACATGCTGCCGTCTTTGGCAAACGACAGGCATTCGGCTGGAGTAGGGAGCACCTGCTCTTGACGTCCGCCAGTGGCTGGCACTTTGTACAGCTCAAGCAACACGTCGGGGAACAGCGCACTTGCCGCAGGTTTCTGATTGTTGGCTGAGAAATATACGTATTTTCCATCGGGCGAGAAAGCCTCGGGCACCTCGCCTCCCGACTTTGTGGTCAGACGCACTGCCGAACCACCGTCGGCATTCATAATAAACACATCGTTGTTGCCGTATCGGTCGCTGGCAAAAGCAATCTGCTTTCCGTCGGGCGACCATACAGGCACCGACTCGTATGAGTCGTGCGATGTTAGCCGCACGGCAGAGCCTCCAGTAGAGGCAACTTTGTAGATGTCGCCCTTGTAGCAGAATGCAATCTGCTTTCCGTCGGGCGAGATTTTTACATCGCGCATCCACAACGGAGTGGCGGCAAAGCCCACCGCAGCCGTTGACGCAACGATGATTGTTGCAAAAAGTTTTTTCATTTCTATTATTTTATTGTTTTGTTTGAATTTTCGCTCTTTCCCAGATGCAGTCGGGAATCATTCTCCATACCGCCACGAGCAAGCGGTATCGCCAGTCGATTGTTGCCACACGTTTTTTACGGCGCAAGGCGTCGACAATCATCCGTGCGGTCTTTTCCGGGCGCATAAGCATCGGGTAGTTGCCCGACCTCAGCAGGTCGGTGTCGACAAATCCCGGACGGATGTCGGTGAACGTGATGTTGGCGCGAGTCATTGCCGACAGTTGCGCCAAGCATTGTATGTAAGTGTTTTGAAAGCGTTTTGTGGCAGAGTATGCCGGGGCGATGCCCAGCCCTTTAGTCCCGGCAATCGAGCTTACGGCGCCGATGTGTCCGCCACCATGGCTTTTCAGATAGTTGAATGCCGCATCGATCATACGGGTGAATCCCACAACGTTTGTTTCTGCCGTTGCGATTTCTATGCCCGGGTCGAGGTCGCGGTTCTGGCTTCCTATCCCAGAAACGAGCAGGATGGTGTCGACGCCGCCCATGCGCTCCGCCAAATCAACGAGCAGCCCGCCTGCGTTTTCGTCGGTCACGTCGATGCGTTGCCACACAACGTTGCCGCCTTCTTCGGCAAACTTGCGCAGCCTGTCCTCTCTGCGGCCAGCCACCCCTATGTTGACGCCCTCGCTCCGCATTATGCGTGCCACCTCAAGACCGATACCCGAAGTGGCGCCTACGATTATAGCATTTTTCATATTCATAAGCATTTTAAATAGTAAAATTACAACGTTTCCGGCATAGACCAAGACGCGTGATGCGTAATTAACAATCTTTAATCAGAAGGCGTGGCGAGGTAATGAAACCATTGGGTAAAAGAGTGTTGGATTAGGTAATTTTAACAAAAAAGCACGCTGTAATTGTTGCGTGAAATAGATTTGAATTAATATATTTGCAATGTACGATAAATCTAACTCTCAATAAATCCGATAATGAAAAATACTTACAAAACCATTTTGCAGGAAATGAGTGAGCGCACGCTGAAGGCTGACACGCTTGAAGGCGACGCGCAATTGTTTGCTCTTCTTCGACAGACGGCATGTGCTTCTGGCGACCTGCCCGCAATGGCGGATGTGGACAACGCCGTGCTTATGGCGGTGGAAAAATGTCGTGCTGAAAGAGGCGACGATGCCGCCTGCCGCTTATGGACGCTTTATGAGTACAGCAATGCCGGAGCGACCCTTGGCTGCGACTTTGCAACGGCGATGAGCAACGGTGATACGAGTTTTGCCGAGGCGATTTATTCGAAGGCTAAGCAACTGAGCGAGCAGCTGGCGGAAAAACGCGAGTTGCGCGATGCTTTCGGTGCATTGTTCCGCCAGTTCTCCGCCGTGTCGTAGGATTTCAGACCTTCAAGCAGGCGGTATGATTTTGACGCCGGTATGTAAGCAATAATATAGTGAATGTTTAATGCTATGAATTGATTTGTATTGCAGCTAACTTTTGTGGTGGCCTGCAACTAATTTTTGTGGTGTTTTGTTTCCTATATTAAAATTCGAAGTGCAAAAAGCAGACGGAATTTTGCTAATGCAGAAATTATTTGTAATATTGCACTTGCTTGTTTGATTTTCGAGTTGCCTTAGATGCAATAGAGCATAGCATTCAACTTGACAAGGCTAAAAAATATGAGTATGTATAAGAGGATATCGATAGTTATAGTATCATTATTAATGGCTATTCTTGGAAAAGCACATAGTGTCTCAGGTGTCGTAATAGACGAACAAACAAAAGAACCGCTTCCTGGTGTATATGTGACTCTGATAAATGATTCAGCAAAAGTACTTATGAGTTCAACAACAAATGGAAATGGCTGGTTCTCTCTTAAAGACCTGAACGTTACCGAAGCTTTTGTCGGTCTCAGCTATATGGGATATGAGTCGCAAAAAATCACTGTGAACATCAATGAAGGTGATTTGGATTTGGGAGAAATCAAATTATCGCCTAAGAGTACTATGCTTGGTGAAGTGGTGGTCAGTGCTGACAATGTTATAGAAAAAGCCGACAAATATGTGCTGATTCCGACATTGGCGGAATTGAACAGAGCCTCGGAAACGCTGAATCTTTTGAGTGAAATGAAGGTTAAAATGCCGGGGTTACAAGTAAATGAGGCTCTTAAAAGAGTGTCTGTAGATGGTGGCGGTGTGGTATTTCAGGTGAATGGCAAAGAAGAGTCCTTATCAAAAGTACAGTCACTTAATCAACACGACATTTTAAGGATTGAGTACCGCAACACACCAGATATCAGATATGCTGACCGTGGAGTGTCAGGAGTTATCAACTTTATAATGAAACCTCGTCAGGAAGGCGGAACAATAATGGTGGAACTTGATGAAGCAGTTACATCGTTACGCTCTATTGCGACAATTGCGGGAACTTATTATTACAAGAAATCGGAATGGTCCATCAACTACGGCAACACTTGGCAAAAAAACACCAAGCAGTATTCTGATGCTCAAGAACAATACATAGGCAGAGAAAACATTATTTATCGCAATCAAATAGGGCAACCTTCTTCCATGAGAGATTTCAGTAACAATGTTTCTTTAGGCTATACATATATGTATGACTTGAATACAATGTTGGCGGCTCGTCTCAGTTTCCGAGCGTATGATGGGAACAACCGAAACTATAATATAATGGAGGAAATTATCGGTGATGCCAAGAGTAGATACGAAAAGTTCAATCCAAACAAGTCTAAATCACACTCTCCGACACTCGACCTATACTTCCGCAAAAATTTCAGCCAAACGCAATCTTTGGAACTAAATGCTATGGGTACGATTTCAAGTGGAGATTATTCAAGAGAAATGCACTATAAATATGACAGCGGAACTGATTTCAACCAAATAAATCTCACGAACAACGACAGTTGGGCTGCGGCATTAGAAGCTTTGTATTCCTTGAAAATCGGAAAGGTTGACACACGCTATGGCGTCAATTACAGACGGAACCACGCTGAAAACAAGTATTCAGAAAATGGCGCTGAGTTTACTCCCGACCGTCAGACAAGGGATAACCTCTACTTTTATGGGGATCTCGCAGGAAAATGGAACAAGTTGGGATATACTTTTAGCGTTGGCGGAAAATATTTTCATAATACCGGACTGTCTGGCAGTGAACATTACTTGAAGTTCAAAGCGTTAGGGACTCTCAATTTCAAGATAGACAAACATTGGAGTGCCAATTACCTCTATATGTACAGTCCGGATATGCCACCATTGTCGGCGATGAATGATGACGTACATACCATTGACGACATATCGCTACAAATGGGAAATTTATACATAAAGCCAAGCACCTACCAGCGACACCGCTTATACGTAAGGTATAATACCGGAAATTTCTATGCAACGGGATGGGGCAGCTACAGCCGCACAGACAATTCATTAAACTCTGTGTGGTATTACGATGATAACCCTTCAAGCAAGTATTACCAAATGTTTATCAACAAGACGGAAAATGGGAATTACACCGACAATATCAGTACGCAGTTGGATTTAAGTTATCAAAATCTGTTCAACCACCTCACATTGTCGGCATCTGTCGGTTGGGATAAATACAACGTGTCTGACAAGGCGGAGTACAACTCACTGAACAAGGTATGGGCAAGTATCAGCGCAAACGCCTACTTCGGGAATTGGACAGTCTATGCCAACTATACCGTTGCCCCACGTTACAGCCTTGACGGACGCACATTCTGCCGCGACATACGTTTCGATTATTTCGGAGCAAAATACAGGTGGAAAGATTTTTCGTTTGGAGCAAGAATGGTCAACGCATTCACGAAAAGAGGTTTCCAACAGGAAACAGAGACCCCGTCAAAGGTACACCCAATTTCTAAAACATTCTATATAAAAGATTTCGCCAATATGGTAGAGCTGAATATCGTTTACAGAATCAGTTTTGGCAAATCATATCAGCGAGCAAACCGCACTTTACAGAATAAAGGTATCGATACTGGGGTAAATGTTGAATACTAAAGTAATTTATTCGTATCGGCAATGCGGTAAGTCTGCAAAATTTATCATAGATGAAATCGGAGTGCATCCGTCAACCGTTTATCGAGAGCTCAAGCGCAACTGTAACAAGAAAGGCGGATATGCGCAATGAGATGGCGCAGGAACGGGGCGCATGGTAAAGAATGCCACCATCTCGCCAAAAGTCAAGTTCGAATGCCTGCAGCATCTGATTGTTGACCAATGCCCTCCTGAGCAGATCTCCGGAACGATGAAACGCAAGGGCGTGAGCGTCAGCCACACAACTGTCGATAAGTGGGTGGTCGAGGACAAGGCTGTAGGAGGGGCATTGTTCAAACGACTGTGCCACAATGGGCGCAAGAGATCTCCGTATAAAGGAGTCTCCGCCTGCAATATCCCCACCCGGACATCAATCAAAGACCGCCCGGCCGAGGCGGTCGGCAGAAGATTCGGAGACTGGAAAATGAACTTGATTATTGGAAAGAATGGCTATCTGGCAATTCTCGTTCTCGTGGAATGGTCTACAAGTTATGTTATTTCGTAATTTCGCACGTGCTTGTTTAATCTTCGTTTGGCGCTTTTGCGGTGATGGGCAATAATCTGGTCGGATTTATTCGGAGGAGGTCAAGTGATCAAAAGATAGGCTGCGGTTCGGGAAAGAAAATTGAGCAAGCTCTTTTCTTTCCACTCACTTTGCACTATCTTTGCGCAATAATTCATAATGATATAAAACAAAAGATTTTGATGAAGCGGATTCTTGTTGCCGTGTTGTTACTGGCGGCATTTGTCGGGATAGGTAATTCTAAAAATTTCAGTGTTGTAGGAGTGGTTGTCGACTCGTTGGAAAATGAGCCGGTGCCGTATGCCACGCTTCGTGTAGACAAGCGCGGAGGAACAGAACCGACGCTCGGCATAAGCGGAGTCGACGGCGCGTTTGACGAGAAACTGGCTGAGCCGGGAGTTTATACGCTGACGGTAAGCGGCACAGGTATGCGTCAACGTTCCATTGAATTTGCGGTGGGCGACTCGGCGCGTGTGTGCAACCTCGGACGCGTGGCGCTTGTTTCCGGCGTTGAGCTTGAAGAGGTCAGCGTGGTGGCGCAGAAGCCTTTGGTGAAGGCGGATATCGATAAAGTCACATATCGCGTTGAAGACGACCCCGAGGCGTTGTCGAAAACGGCTATCCAGATGCTTCGCAAGGTGCCTATGGTGACGGTCGACGGTCAGGACAACATAACGGTGAAAGGTTCGTCGAATTTCAAGGTCTATGTCAACGGCAAACCAAACGCGATGATGAGCAACAACCCGAAGGAGGTGCTCCGCAGCCTGCCGGCAAGTTCGGTGAAGTCGATAGAGGTGATAACCGACCCCGGTGCCAAATATGACGCGGAGGGAGTGGGCGGAATCATAAACATCGTCACGCAGGGCTCAAGGATGCAGGGGTATAACCTTTCGGCCGGACTGACCGGCAGCAACAAAGGTCCGTCGGCCTATGCCTACGTTTCGGTCCAAGTTGGGAAATTCACGATGAGCGGCAACTATTCGTATAGTTATGAAAGCCGCAACAATAGTTCTTCGTCTGACTATGAGCGTGATGACTATGACTCCGACGGAAGAGTGAAACAGACATTACGCAGTGTCAGCCGCGCTGACGGCAGCCGCTCGCAGATGCACTATGGATCGCTGTCGGGCAGTTACGAGGCAGACTCGCTCAATCTTGTGACGTTCAGTTATGATTTCTACACATGGCGCGACAATAGCCACGGCACGTCGTCGTTCGTAATGCTTGATGCGGCACAGGTGCCGGTCTATTCCTACAATACGTTGGACAAAAGCTTGTCGAAATATGGCAGCCATTCGGTAGGCGTCGACTATCAGCATTCGTTCAAGAAGAAAGACGAGTTGCTGACAGTGTCGTATAAGTTTGACAAATCACCGAAGCGGACACAGACAGAAACAACGTATTCCGATGTGGTATCGGTGCCGTTTCTCACGTATGCTCAGGGACAGGACAACAAATCGCACATTGCGGAACACACCGTGCAGGTAGACTATGTGAATCCCATCAATGAACACCATTATGTGGATGCGGGAATGAAGTTCATTGCGCGCAAAAATGCCAGCGACAGCCAGACGCTGCTGCTGGAGCAGGTTGACGGCTCTTTGCCGGGCGACGAAGACAGCTCGGTTGACTACAGCCAGCGTCAGAACATTGTGGCGGCATATGCGGATTATAATCTGAAAATACAGAAATTCGGGTTCAAGACTGGTGTGCGCTATGAGCATACGTTTATGAACGTGGAATATGAACGTCATCCCGACCGCAACTTCAGCAAGAATTTTGACGATGTGGTGCCGTCGGCGGCCATAAGCTATGGGCTTTCGGAGATGTCAAATATCCGCGTCGGCTACAATATGCGCTTGAACCGTCCGGGCATCTGGTTCCTTAATCCGTTCCGCATTTCGGCGACGCCCAACGATGTAAGCTACGGCAATCCGGACTTGTCGACGGAGAAGAGCCATAGCATCAGTTTGAGTTACAATATTTTCACTTCGAAGGTAAACCTCAATGCCGACGCGCGCTATAGTTTTGTCAACAATGGCGTGACGGGCTATTCGTTTGTCGACGGAGATGGCGTGCGCAATTCAACTTATGGAAACTACGTGCGCGAGCAACGCACATCGTTGTCGGTATGGATGAGTTGGAACATCACTGATAAAACAAGCTTCATGTTGTCGGCAAGTGGCAGCTATGTTGATTTGCGGAGCAAAGAACTCGGTTCAAGCAACAGTGGTTTCGGTGGCAATCTTTATGCACAACTGCGGCAACGTTTGCCGTGGAAGCTGGATTTTACGGCTTACGGCGGATGCGGCGCGCCCTACATCTCGTTGCAAGGCCGTTCGGGCTCATATAATTTCTACGGACTTTCGCTCAACCGCTCATTCCTCAAAGAAGACCGTATGGAGGTATTTCTCTTTGTGAGCGACTTCTTTTCGGCATGGAAAAAATATTCAAGCACAACTGTCACCGACACTTATCGGCAGACGTCGCATTACAAGGATTATGCATGCCGCTTCGGAGTCAGCCTGTCATGGAGGCTTGGCAGTATGAATGTAAACGTGAAACGCACGGAACGCTCAATCAGCAACGACGACGTGATGAAGGGTGGCGGCAATGGCTCTGGTGGGCAACAAAAGAATTAAAAAATGCGTGTTGGTGCCATTTTTTACTGATTATTGCTAATTTTGCCTTGAAAAAACAACTTAGACAACAATGAACAGAATAGCATTGATAACGGGGGCTACGAGCGGAATCGGAGAGGCTTGTGCCCGTAAATTCGCCGGCAGCGGCTACGATTTGGTGCTGACCGGGCGCAATAATGAAAAGTTGGAGGCTATGAAGGCTGAATTGGAAGGAGTGGAGGTGACTACGCTTGCTTTCGACGTGCGCGACCGCAAGGCGGCGCAGGAGGCTCTCGACAGCCTTACTGGACGTTGGCGCGACATTGACGTGCTGGTCAACAACGCCGGGCTTGCTCTCGGCCTTGACAAAGAATTTGAGGGCGACATCGATGAATGGTCAACAATGATCGACACCAATATCAAGGGATTGCTTACGATGACGCGCCTCGTTGTGCCACACATGGTGGAGCGCAACCACGGGCACGTAATCAACATAGGCAGCGTTGCGGGCGACCAGGCTTATGCCGGAGGCAATGTGTATTGCGCCACGAAGGCGGCTGTGAAGGCTCTTTCCGACGGCTTGCGCATCGACCTTGTCGACACCTGTGTGCGCGTCACCAACGTGAAGCCCGGACTTGTGGAAACCAATTTCAGCGTCACGCGTTTCCGTGGCGACAAGTCGAAAGCCGACAGCGTCTATGCCGGCATCCATCCGCTCAATGGCGATGACATAGCCGACGTGGTGCTGTATGCCGCCAACGCGCCGGAGCATGTGCAGATTGCCGAAGTGCTTGTGCTTGCCACACATCAGGCAAACGGCTATACATTCAGCAAGGACACGTCGCGCGTGGAGCATTTGTCGTGAGAATGAAAACTGAATATCAGAAAATGCTTGACGGCGAGGTGTATTCAGCCGTCGACAAGGAGCTGTTGGAGATGCTGAACCGCGTGAAGGATCTCTGCTGGGAATATAATCAGATACGACCAACGTTGATTAAGGAACGGAATCTGAAGCTCAGAGAAATATTGGGAAAGATGGACGACGACACATTTATCAACCAGCCTTTCTATTGCGACTATGGCAAGCACATCCGTGTGGGCAAGCGCTTCTTCGCAAATTTCGGGCTGACGGTGCTTGACGAGGCTTATGTGACCATCGGCGACGATTGCTTTATCGGACCGAATGTCGGGATATACACGGCTTGCCATGATGTCGACCCTGGAAAACGGAACTCCCGCGACGAGTGGGCGCGGCCGGTCAACATCGGCGACAACTGCTGGATTGGCGGTGGCGCAACTATCCTGCCTGGAGTGAGCATAGGGTCGGGATGCACCATAGGTGCCGGCAGCGTCGTGGTCCACGACATTCCTGACAACAGTGTCGCTGTCGGAAATCCGGCAAAGGTGGTGAAGAAATTGTAATTTAAAATATGAAAAATAGAAAAGGCGCCGTTTGGGCGCCTTTTCATTTTGGTGGGATTGCGAAGAAATATTGATTATTTCTTCTTTTTAGTTTCTTTCTTGATGCCGTCGCGAATCAGCAGAGCGTCGATTGTAGGCTCCTGACCGCGGAAACGCTTGTAGAGCACCATAGGGGCTTCTGTGCCGCCGCGGCTAAGCACGTTGTCCTTCCATGACTTGGCAATTTCAGGATTGAAGATTCCGTTGTCCTTGAAATATTGGAAAGCGTCGGCTTCGATGACCTCTGCCCACTTGTAGCTGTAGTAGCCTGCGGCATAACCGCCAGAGAAGATGTGGTTGAACTGCGGTGCCATGATGCATCCGTCAACGGCCGGGAACATCTGCACTTGCTTCATCGCCTCGCGTTCGAACGCGATAGGGTCGGTCACAGGCGCTGTCGTTGTGTGGTATGCCATGTCGAGGTAGCCGAAGCTGAGCTGGCGCAGGCAGGCATACGCCGCGCCGAATTGCGATGACTTGATCACCTTGTCGACAAGCTCCTGAGGAATAGCCTCGCCTGTCTGGTAGTGGCGTGCGAAACTGTCGAGGAATTCTTTTTGTGTCAAGAAGTTCTCGTTGAATTGCGACGGCACTTCCACAAAGTCGCGGTACACGTTGGTTCCCGACATTGATTGATATTTAGTCTGAGCGAGCAGGCTGTGCAGACCGTGTCCGAACTCATGGATGAACGTTTCCACCTCATAGAACGTAAGCAGGGAAGGCTTTGTTTCTGTAGGCTTTGTGAAATTCATTGTCAGAGTTACGTGCGGACGCTGGCTGACGCCGTCGACGATGCGCTCCGGGCGGAATTCAGTCATCCATGCGCCTGAACGCTTGGTGTCGCGTGGGAAGAAGTCGGTGTAGAGCACACCGACGAAGTTGCCGTCGGCGTCGGTCACGTCAAACGACTTCACTTCTGGATGGTATACTGAATAGTTCTGGTTTTCGGTGAAGTGCAAGCCGTAGAGACGCGTTGCAAGACCGAACACACCTTTGATTACGTTGTTGAGCTCAAAGTAAGGACGGAGTTCCTCGTCATTGTAAGAGTACTTCTCGTTTTTCAGCTTGTTGGCATAGTATGAGTAGTCCCAGTTCTGGAGCTGGATTTTCTTGCCTTCGAGTTTCTGAGCATAGTCGGTCAGCTCTTTCAGCTCCTTTTTCCATGCCGGCTTGTAGGCGTCGCGCAGTTGATTGAGCAATTTGTAGACGTTGGCAGGAGTTTGCGCCATGGTGTCCTCAAGGCTGTAGTCGGCATACGTGTTGTAGCCAAGCAGTTTGGCGATCTCGTAGCGCACTTCGGCGATGCGGCTCAGGATTTTTGTGTTGTCAAATTCTCCGCCGACGCATTGCGTGTTGTATGCCTTGTACAGCTTCTCGCGCAGGTCGCGGCGTGAGGAGTATTTCATGAACGCCATGTATGTGGGCTGTTGCAGCGTGATAAGATACTGACCCTCTTTGCCTTTTTCCTTGGCGGCAAGAGCGGCAGCCTCCACCGTGCTTTCAGGCAGACCCGCAAGGTCGTCTTTTGTGAGCCACAATTCATACGCGGCAGTGCATTTCACCGTGTTTTGCTCGAATTTGAGCGTCAGTTCCGACAATTCCGCCTGAAGCTTGCGATAAGCGTCGCGGTCGGCGCCCTCAAGGTTTGCACCGCTGCGGGCAAACGAGTCGTAGGTGTTTTTGAGCAGCGTTTTCTGCTCAGTGTTGAGGTCGAGTTTGTCGCGGTTTTCGTAGACCTCCTTTACGCGTTGCCACAACTTCTCGTTGAGCGAGATGTTTGCGCTGTGTTCAGCCAGTTTCGGGGCGATGCGCAGCGAAATCTGGTTCATTTCCTCGTCGCCGTCGGCCGACAGGATTGGATAGAATGTGAGCAGCGTGCGGTTGAGCATCTCTCCGGCATTCTCAAGCGCCTCGATAGTGTTTTCAAACGTAGGGCGCGAGCGCTGGTTGACGATAACCTCGATTTCGCGGTCTGCTTGTTTGATACCTGAATCGACTGCTTCCTCATAGAAACTCTTCTCGATTCTGTCGAACGGCACAACGTTGTGTGTCGTTTTGAATTCCTCAAAGAATATATTTTCAGCGTTTGTCATTATTGGTGCTGTAAATAATAATGGAATGATTAATGATTTGAAATTCATATTTTTATAATAACTGATGTTTTTGCAAATTTACTACATATTTTCCGAAGTGCCCAAACCTTTGTATCGGATTTTGTCGAATATCAGCGCGATGGTGAGTTTGTCCACACCGGCGTCGAGCAGGTAGTGGCGGTCGTCGTCAAGGGTTTTCAGCACCTCGCTGCCGCCTGATTTGTCAACGGCGTCCATATAGCTTGCCACGGCGTCTTTCACCTGTCCGCTGCACAGCAGGGCATGTCCGCGGTTGATGTAGTCGTTTGCGCCGGGCTGCTTGGCGATGATGCGGTTGTAGTAGTCCACACTTTGGCTGTAGTTTCCAATCAGGAACGAACACCAGGCGATGGGGCGCATTGTCCGTTCGCCTTTTGATGCCAGATAGTCCACTTTGAAGAAGTATTTCAACGCCTCCTCAATCCGTCCGCCTTCAAGCAGGCAGTTGGCAATATTGTTGGCAAGCGCCACATTGTCGGGCTGCAGCGCTTCCGCGCGTTTGTAGTTGGCGATGGCTTTCTCCGTATCGTTTACGGCCCTGTAGCAAAGAGCCAGATGCTTGAGGGTCCACACATCGTTGGGCTTGAGCAGCTCGACTTTCTCATAGTCGGCGGTGGCAAGCACGTATTGTTTCAGTTGCTCGTGGCAGTAGCCAGTCTTCTGATAGTCGGAGGCAGTAGGCGAGTCTTGTTTCAACACTTTGCCGAATGTCGACAGCGCGTCGGTGTAGCATTGCATGCTGAAATAAAACTCGGCAATCAGCCGCAGGCTTTTTGTGTCGGAAAGGGCGTCGCTGACAAACGGCACGTCAATAAGGTTGAGCCTTGTCGAGAACGGGTTGTAGAAATCGTTGCGGCTGCGAAACAGGTTGAAGAAGCGGTACAGGCTCTGCACATATTTGTTGGCGATGTTCTCCCGCTGTTTGTCGGGGTTGGGGAGGCTGCCTGCCATTTCGTTGATGACCTGCTCCTGCTGCTCGTCGAATTGTGCCATCATCATCGAGCGATGCTGGTCGGGCATCGTGGCTACCGACAGGGCGAATGAGAATTTGTCGCTGTCGCAGAATGCACCTGTGCGGTCAACCATCGACAGCAACATACTGCCGCTGTTGCCGGCAAACACGCGGAATATGCTCGAGTGGCGTGGTGTGAACGGAACAAACCAATTCGCCACGTCGTTGAAGAATGGAAAGCTCTTCAGCCTGGCGAACGAGCTGAGAAACACGTCGCTGCCTTCAGCCTGCATGCGGCTCAGCTCCTGCATCTTGTCGGTGATGCCCGACTCGTTGAGCATTTCCTGCCAGTCGGGGTTTTTTGCCATTTCTTCGATGTCGTCTGAAAACCCGTCGCGCATCTTGCGCCGCATCTCCGGACTTAGTTTCATCAGTTTAGGCACCAATTCGTCGCGCACCTTCTGACTGATTCTCTCAGTGGAGCGGCTGCGGATGAATTGCAGAAACACGGTCATGATGTCGCGGCGTCCGCGCTCGCTGTCGGCAATGTTGGCAATACGCAGAGAGATGGCGCTTGAGTGCTTTATGGTTTCGCGGTGGCAGTGCATGGCAATCAGCGCGCAGCACAGCGCTTTCATTGACAGCGATGCGTCGTTGAAAGCGTTTGCGGCATAGAGGTCGAGCAGCGACAGCAGAAGGTGCTCGCTGTAGTGCTCGAGCAGACTGAGCATTGTCGCCGCCATCGCCAATTCCTTTATTTCTGCCGTGGCGTCGGCGTCGGCAAACAGCTTGTCGAGCGTGCCGGCTTCGTTGGCGGTCACGGGAAAAGTGACCCATATATGCTTGAAAACAGCGTTGGCAGCTTTTTCTTTTTCCATTAGCAGTGTCCTCTCCTGGCCACTGTCGCGTTTGTCTGCCGGCAGCTCGTAGAACAATGCTGTCTTGTCGGCGCATTCGCGGTATGCCTCGAGCAGCGCCTCCAGACTTCTGGGGTACTTGCGCTCCATGCGCAGCGTCTCGTAGTACAGTTTAGGCGAGTTCTGCACTGTCAGCTCTTGTTCGGTAATGTCGGCAAGCTCCATCAGTTTTGCGGTGATGCCGTTGTGGATTTCCTCGCGTTGAGGGTCGTTGCATCCGTCTGCAACATAGCGGATCATATATTTGTATGACTCCTCCAGCTCGTCGAGCCGGTTGTTCAATTGCCAGTTCTGCAGCGTCTGTGCCGTCTGTCGCAGTTCGGCGAACGCCTCAGCAAGGCGTTTCTCTGAAAGCAGCGATTGAATGCTTTTTTTGTGGAAGTCGGTCATTGTCGTATATTGAATTTATTTGCGAATATACAAATAAAGAGCAAAAATCTTGCCATAAGTCATTGCAAAAGTTGGCGAGGTGTTGTCAGGATTTGGAGGAAATAGTAAATTTGCAGAAAAAATAGAATATGGTACTACAACGTTGGCAGACGGTTTATCTGCTTATTTCAGTGATAGCGATGGCTTTGGCGGCGGCATTCCCGGCGGTCGAGCCGTTGCGTGTTGCGCAGCCGGTGGTTGAATTGGGCGGCGCTGTCTTGGTGGCACGTGTGCTTGCCGCCGCAATTGCAGTGTTTTTGCTTGTCACAATCACTAAGTTTAAAAACCTGAAAATGCAGCAAATGCTGTGTTCTGTAGGCGTTCTGCTCATGTTGGCGGAAATTGCCGTTGTGGCTGGCGGATATTTTATGGCAGTTGTTGAGCCGAGATTCACGATGACAGCTCCGCTGCCTGTGCTTGCGCTTGCCTGCACGCTGATGGCGAAGAGCCGTATCCAAAAAGACTATAAAATCATCCACGATTGCGACCGTTTGCGCTAATGTATCGGTTTGAAAATCAGAAGAATGTGAAAATATTTCTGAAATATTTGGACTGATTGCTTTGTTTTTAGGAAATTAATGGTTACTTTTGCAGTCCGAAATACTGAATAATAACGAAATAAGATACAAAAATGAAAAGAACATTCCAACCTTCGAACAGAAAGAGAGTGAACAAACACGGTTTCCGTTTAAGAATGTCGACTGCCGACGGACGCAAGGTGCTTGCTCGCCGTCGTGCTAAAGGTCGTGCACGTCTGTCGGTTTCTCACTCTATCAATAAGTAATACTTTAATAGGGTTACGCAGAACGAATAGTTCCGTTGTCGTATTTTTGCGATAACGGTTCTTTTTGTGTGTATACGCGTCTGGCTTTTTTGCGCCTCTTTGCTTGCCGGTACTCCGGATTTCTCTGATTTTGAAATCTAAAAAAACGAATCCAAATCTTTAAAAATGGAAAAAGACAATCTTTTGTCGATAAAATGTGACATTTTGTTGGATTTATTTGGAATTGTGTTTACAAAGTGATAAATTTGCCGTCGAAAAGAGGTAGGATATATAGATTTTGAAAAAGGAGGTTTGAAAAATAGATGCAATGTTAAGGCAAAGCTTCTCTGGCAAATTCCAGATGTTTTGTCGGCAATTGGCATAGTTTGATAAGCGAATAGATTAAAAGAATTTTATTTCATATTGATTTGTTTTATGTGTGATGATCCCCGGGAGGCTGCGAAGTTTTTCGGGGTTTTTCGTGTAAAACTGTCAATTTGTCGGTAAAAACGCAGTTAAAATATCAAAAGTGTTGTTTTTATAAGGTGCGTGTATTACTTTTGTGGTGATACAATGGTTTTAGGTTTGGATTTTTAAGTTTTGATTATGAAAAGGATGTTTGTTGTTCCAGCATTGTTGCTGGCAATGTCGGTGTCGTCGCAGGCGGAAACTTCGCTTGTGATGACTCGTGTTGATGGCGGAATGCAGGAGTTGTGTAATCTCTGTTTGGAAAGTGAACATTTCGACATACGTAAATGTTTTTTTTACGATGGATGGCGATACGTTATATTGTATGGCAGTGTCGGTATAGTAGGCACTGCATTTGGCGGAGGCCGTCCTTGACAATGGCATTACAAGTGCAAGAAAATAAGATTTGTTTCATATGTGAATTTTGGCATCTCGGAGGCTGTGAAGTTTCTGGGATGTTTTTTTATTGTGAAATTTTCAAAAGACATATTTTGTTTGTAGTCGGCATTGGACTACCTTTGTATTGCTTATTTTTTAATCAGTGAAAAAAATATAATCGATGAGAACAAGGATATTTATGCTGTTGCTGGCAGTGCTCGTGCTGGCAGGATGCGGTAGAGAGAAAAAAATCGAGTCGGAGCTGCTCGGCATAGAGGAGAAAGACGGATATACGCTGGTGACCGTGCGCGATCCGTGGAAGGCTGGACAGACACTTCACCGCTATGCGCTTGTGCCACGCGACAAGCCGCTTCCCGACGGGCTTCCCGATGCGACGGTGATAAAAGTGCCGTTGCGCTCGGCGGTGGTCTACAGTGATGTGTATGCCCGTCCGATTGTGGAGCTGGGCTGCGGAAATGCCATCGTCGGAGTGCTCGATGCACAGTATTTCAAGACACCCGAAGTGGTTGCCGGTTTGAAATCCGGAAAGATATCCGACTGCGGCTCGTCGATGTCGCCATCCACTGAACGTATCGTCAGTGCCGCGCCGGAGGCCATATTCCTGTCGCCGATGCAGAACAGCGGTTATGGAGCGATAGGCAATATGGGAATACCTATTGTTGAGATGGCAGACTATATGGAGTCCACGCCCCTTAACCGCGCACGCTGGATTGAGTTTATCGGACTGCTCTTCGGCAAGAGCGACCAGGCAGCGAAGGTCTATGCACAGGTGGCTAAGGATTATGCCGAGGTGAAGGCTGTTGCTCAGAAAGCCGACAAGCATCCCATGGTGATTTCAGAATATGCCATCAACGGAGTATGGTATGTGCCAGGAGGCAAAAGCTACAAGGCTTCGCTTTATGCCGATGCCGGCGCAGCATATCCATGGGCTGCCGACCAGTCGACTGGATCGTTGTCGCTCGACTTTCCGCAGGTGCTCGACAAGGCTCAGAAAGCCGACTTCTGGCTTGTCACCGTCTACGGACAGACGCTTGACCGCAAGTCAATGCTTGCGCTTTATCCGCACAACGACCGTTTCAGCGCGTTTTCCAATCATGGAGTCTATTATGTCGATTCCGCCACAAGCGGGATTTTTGAGGAAACACCGTTCCACCCCGAGCGTCTGCTTCGCGAATACGTGAAACTGTTTCATCCCGACTTGTTGCCTGACTACTCGTTGCAATATTATAAACCGATGGGGGATTGATAGATGGCACGTTTCCGTATAGTGACGGCTTTGCTCGTTTTTGCGATAGCCGCTCTCGCTTTGTCGCTTCTGCTTGTGGGCACAGTCGATGTGCCGGCTGTTGAGGTGTGGCGCATTCTGACCGGTCGTCCGTCAGACTATGAGCCGTGGAATTTTATAATATTCGAAAGTCGGCTGCCGCTTGTCGTCACGGCTGCGCTTGCCGGAGGTGCGCTCGCCGTGTCGGGACTGCTGTTGCAGACCCTGTTTGGCAACACGCTCGCCGACCCCTCGATTCTTGGCATATCCACGGGGGCAAGTCTGGGTGCCGGATGCGCTATGCTTGCGTTCGGCAGCTCGTTTGCCACTGTACTTGGTGTCGCCGCTGGCGGATATGTAGCCACGCTTACCGGCGCATTTGTGGGAGCGATGGTTGTGATGGCTTTGCTGCTCGTGATGTCGAACGTTGTGAAGAGCAGCACGATGTTGCTGATTGTTGGTATCTTGATAGGTTATATCGCCTCGTCGGCAATCTCGTTGCTTAATTTCTTTGCCACAGAAGAGGGAGTGCATTCGTTTGTGATATGGGGACTTGGCAATTTCTCCGGAGTCACGCTCCGCCAATTGCCGGTTTTTGCTGCTGTTGTGGTTGTGGGGCTTGCCGCCTCGTTGCTGCTGATAAAGCCGCTCAACGCTTTGCTGCTGGGCAGGCGTTATGCTGAAAACCTTGGCGTCAACCTTCGCTCCACGCGCAATGTGCTGCTTGTGGTCACCGGACTGCTTACAGCCGTTGTCACGGCATTCTGCGGTCCTATAGGATTTATCGGACTTGTGGTGCCCCACGTGGCGCGTCTGCTGCTCCGCACGTCCGACCACTACCGGTTGATTCCAGTGGCTATCCTTGCCGGCGCGGTTGTGGCGATGGCGTGCACGCTGGTGAGTGTGTTGCCGATGGACAACGGAATGATTCCTATAAATGCAATCACGCCGATTGTCGGTGTGCCGGTGATACTTTACGTGATAATCAACCGCCGTAAGATATTCTATTTCAACTGACAGAGATGAAACGCTTGCTCGAAATTAAAAATGTGTCTGCCGGATATGTTGTGGACAAGAAGACAAATGTTGTGGTGGCAGACGTATGCCTGTCGCTTTGCGGCGGACAGCTTGTGAGTCTGCTTGGCGCAAACGGTGCCGGCAAGTCAACCTTGCTGCGCACCATTGCCGGGACGCAGATGCCGCTGCTGGGAGAGGTGTTTGTCGATGGAAAATCGTTGAAATCAATGAGCCGCAAGGAGTTGGCCAAGATGGTGAGCGTCGTGTCGACCGACCGCACTCAAGCCGGCGGATTGACTGTTGAGGAACTTGTGGGACTCGGGCGTCAGCCTCACACGGGATTTCTCGGGCGTCTTGACAGCAGCGACCGTGAGATTGTGGCAGAGGCGATGGAGGCGGTGGGAATAAGCTATAAGGCTGAAAAATTTGTCGCCGAACTTTCCGACGGCGAGCGCCAGAAAGCGATGATTGCGCGCGCTGTGGCGCAGCAGACACCCGTAATCCTGCTCGATGAGCCTACCTCGTTTCTCGATGTGGCGAGCCGTGTCGACGTGTTGCAGCTGCTTCACCGTCTGGCTTACAACGAAGGCAAGGCCATACTGCTGTCGTCGCACGACGTCTCGTTGTCGTTGTCGCTCAGCGACCGCTTGTGGCTGCTTTTGCCAGGGGGCGTAATCGTTGACGGGCAGACGGAGGATTTGGTGCTTTCGGGACGGTTGGATGAACTGTTTCTGTCGCGCTCGGTGACCTTCGATATGCTGACAGGAGAGTTTGCCGCGGTGCTGCCTGCCGGACATAGGTCGGTGGCATTGCGTTGCAGCGACCCGTCGTTGAGTCATTGGGCAACAAATGCGTTGCTCCGCAGCGGTTATGCTGTGGGTGATGGCGGCAAGGTGGAGGTGTCTGTTGTGTCAGCCACCGACATCAGCGTCGGCGGCAGGCGCTGCAGCTCATTTGCCGGGATGCTCGGCGCGCTTGAAGTGGAATCCTAAGCACACGTTGTCGTATTGTCGTGTCAGCCGCATAGCCATTTTAAACGTGGCGTTGTCGGCGTTGTCGGCAACCGCCGACACCAATCCGATAAGTTGTTTGACGTCGACGGTGAGCGTCATGCGGTTGCCGTCTTTCTGCAGATAAGCCTTCTGGTTGCTGTAGGCAGTCGGAATGCGTACCTGCGATGAGTGGAGCGAAAGGTTGTAACTGTTGCCTGAAATCCTGTCAAGGTGTCCTTCCACGGGCACGTCGCGCACGAAGATGACAAAGGTGTTTTCGTCGGAAAACTCAATATGAGTGTCATCGAGCTGCAGTTGCTCATAGTAGGGTGTCAGTCGGTTTTCGGCGATGGCGGCCACGGCTTCCCCGCTGAGGTTGCCCACGGCATTGCCCGACTTTAGGTAGACCGCAGGTCCGGTCGCAAACCAGTTGGCTGCAATTGTGGCAGTGTCGGCAGTCGCTGGCTTGTCGGTTAGTGCCGACAGGTGTTCTTTGGCCTTCGTCACATTCTCTTCGCCAATGTAGTCGTTCAGCACCTCGCCGTCGGAAATCCATATTTTATAGCCTCCGTAAGCGGCGGCTGCAAGCACGATGAGCAGTATCAGTTTTTTCATATCCGTCAGTTTGTATGTGCGAAGATAGACAAAAAAAAGAAAAAAGAGTCTCCGTTGGGGAAACTCTTTTCATAGAAGCTTGTGTGGAAGCTATTTTTTCATGCGGAAGCCGATGCAGATGTGGTCGTAGTTCGACAGCATCGACGTCACGGTGTTGATTGTCTTCAGGTCGCCTTTCTTTGCCACCGCCTGCACAATCGTCATCAGTTTCTTAACATCCATGGAAATCGACATCTCGTTGCCCACTTTCTGAACGTAGACCGTCATAGAGTGCTCGTCGTTGGTGAGTCCGGCGATGGTTGAGAGCAGTTGCATTTTAAACGTGCCGTCGCTGTTGGCTGTGAGTTTGCCCTTGATGGGTGCCTTCTTCACAGTGAGCGTGAAATTTCCTTCGGAGTCGAAAACACAGGAAGTGTTGAGCAGTCCCACCTTTTTGTAGTAGGGCTTGAGTTTGGCTTCGGCTGCAGTGGTCATAGCCGAACCGCCAGCCTGCTGGGCAATGTTGCCTGATTTCAGCACCAATGCCGGCCCGGTTGTCTTCCATGTGCCTTTGAGCTCGGCTACGGTCACTGTTTTGTTTTGTGCCACGGTCTCTTTTACCACATCTCCAAGACCGTTTAATAAATCTTTTAAATCCTGGGCTTTGGCAGATGCCATGCAAACAGCTGTCATTGCCAAGCCGCAAACAAAAATCTTTGCTACTTTTTTCATCATAAATATGTTTTGTTCATACAAAGTTAGTCATGGGATGACAAAACCGGACAAAAAAATCGAAATAATAACAATCTTTATCGAAATTCTCGGCGAAGATGAGTAACTTTGCACATCTTATATAGAAATTGAAAATTATTGACAATATGAACGAATTAGCGTCGAAGTACAGCCCTGAGGAAGTAGAGGGGAAATGGTACGAATATTGGCTGAAACACGACTTGTTTAAGTCGACTCCCGACAGCCGGGAGCCGTATACAATCGTTATCCCGCCGCCAAATGTCACTGGTGTGCTCCATATGGGACACATGCTCAACAATACAATCCAAGACATCCTTATCCGCCGCGCGCGGATGGAGGGCAAGAACGCTCTCTGGGTGCCGGGAACCGACCATGCGTCGATTGCAACGGAGGCGAAGGTGGTGGCGCGTCTTGCTTCGAAAGGTATAAAGAAGACCGACCTTACACGCGATGAGTTTCTTAAACATGCGTGGGAATGGAAAGAGGAGCATGGCGGCATCATCCTTGAGCAGCTGAAGAAACTCGGCGCTTCGTGCGACTGGAGCCGCACGGCGTTTACGATGGACGAGGTGCGCTCGAAGAGTGTGCTCCACGTGTTTGTCGACCTTTTCAACAAAGGCTTGATTTACCGTGGCGTGCGTATGGTCAATTGGGATCCTGCGGCGCAGACAGCTCTCAGCGACGAGGAGGTGGTCTACAAGGAAGAGCATGGCAAGCTCTACTACCTGCGTTATAAAATCGTGGGTGAGGACGGCTATGCAATTGTTGCCACAACACGTCCGGAAACGATTATGGGCGACACGGCGATGTGTATCAATCCCAACGACTCGAAAAACGCCCATCTGAAGGGCAAACGTGTGATTGTGCCTCTCGTTGGCCGTGAAATCCCTGTGATTGAGGATGACTATGTCGATGTTGAGTTCGGTACGGGTTGCTTGAAAGTGACTCCTGCTCACGATGTCAACGACTATATGCTCGGCGAGAAACACAACTTGAAGAGCATCGACATCTTCAACGACAACGGAACAATCAGCGAGGCTGCCGGACTTTATGTGGGTATGGACCGCTTTGCGGTGCGCGAGCAGATTGAGAAAGATCTCGCCGAGGCAGGGCTGCTCGAGAAGGTTGAGGCTTACACCAATAAGGTGGGCCACTCAGAACGCACAAACTCTGTGATCGAGCCGAAACTGTCGATGCAGTGGTTCCTTAAGATGGACGCGCTTGCAAAGCCGGCTCTCGATGCTGTGATGCAGGACGACATCAAGTTCCATCCGTCAAAGTTCAAGAACGTTTACCGTCATTGGATGACCAATATCAAGGATTGGTGTATCTCCCGCCAATTGTGGTGGGGACACCGCATCCCGGCATATTTCTTGCCGGAGGGCGGATATGTGGTTGCCGAGACAGTCGAGGAGGCTTTGCGCCTTGCTCAGGAAAAGACAGGCAACAAAGAGCTTAAGATTGAAGACCTGCGTCAGGATGAGGATGTGCTCGACACTTGGTTCTCGTCTTGGTTGTGGCCGATTTCTTTGTTCAACGGAATCCTTGACCCTGACAATGAGGAAATAAAATACTATTATCCAACAGCCGACCTCGTTACCGGTCCGGATATCATCTTCTTCTGGGTGGCACGTATGATTATGGCTGGCTACGAATACAAGAACGATATGCCGTTCCGCAATGTGTATTTCACAGGTATCGTGCGCGACAAGTTGGGACGTAAGATGTCGAAATCGCTTGGCAACTCGCCTGATCCGTTGATGCTTATCGAGAAGTTCGGCGCCGACGGAGTGCGTATGGGCTTGATGCTTGCAGCGCCTGCCGGAAACGACATTCTGTATGATGACTCTCTCTGTGAGCAGGGACGCAACTTCAACAATAAGATTTGGAATGCTTTCCGCCTTGTGAAAGGATGGGAGGTTGCCGACATCGAGCAGCCGGAGTATGCCAAAACTGCTGTGAAATGGTTTGAGGCAGTGCTCAACAAAACGCTTGCCGAGGTCGACGACTTGTTTGGCAAGTTCCGCTTGTCGGAAGCGTTGATGGCTGTATACAAACTGTTCTGGGATGAATTCTCTTCGTGGTATCTTGAAATGGTGAAGCCTGCCTATGGAAAGCCTGTCGACCGTGCCACTTATGAGGCTACTCTCGGATTTTTCGATGCGTTGCTCCGTCTGTTGCACCCGTTCATGCCGTTTATCACCGAAGAACTTTGGCAACACATCGCCGAGCGCAAAGACGGCGAGAGCGTAATGACAGCATTGCTGCCTAAGGCTGGCGCGTTTAGCGAGCAGACGATCGCTGATATGGACGTTGCAAAGGACATCATCGCCGGTATCCGCACCGTGCGCTTGCAGAAAAACATTCCCAACAAGGAAGAACTTGAGTTGCAGGTGATGGGTGAGGGCAATGTGCCGGTAGAATCGATCATCAAGAAGCTTGCAAATCTGTCGGCAGTCGCAAATGTGTCGGAAAAAGATGCCACTGCAGCGGCGTTTATGGTAGGCACAACGGAATATGCCGTGCCTCTTGGCAACAACATCAACGTTGAGGAAGAACTGAAGAAGCTTGAGGCTGACCTTAAGTATCAGGAAGGATTCCTCCAAAGCGTGTTGAAGAAACTCAGCAACGAGAAATTCGTAAACAACGCTCCTGCCAAGGTTATCGAAATGGAACGTAAAAAGCAAGCCGACGCTGAGGCGAAGATTGCAACCCTCAAGGAAAGCATCGCCGCCCTGCAAGGCAAGTAAGAAAATATACTTATAAATAAAAAGAAGGTGCATTCTGTTGAAGAATGCGCCTTCTCTGCATATAGGCTGCACTGAAGGGTTTTAAATTTGCCGTTGAAAATGAATGACAACTTCCATATTGGCATACGAAGCGGCGTTTCCTGACGGCTTTGTGACGTCGGTCAATTATGTCGTTCCAGAAGAGCTGAGCGACATTGCCGAGAAACTGGAGGCTTTTGATGTGGAAGATGAGGATGCAGTGGCAGAGGTTCGGGCAGAAATTAAGGGAATAGAAGCTGGCGATTACGCGTTTCGGTTTACCGTGGAGGACGGTTGTGAAAATTGCCCTACTGACGAGGCGGAGGAACCCTTGCCGTTGACGGCGGCGGAGGCGCAGGCAATTCTTTATGGCGAATATCCAATCGAAGAAGTGTTTTCCGACTTATGCAATGAGCCGCTTGGCGAAGATTTTATCAATGACCTGGCAGAAAAGAAAGATTTTTGCGATGAATATGTCAATTATAGTTGCGGAGGCAGTTGCGACGAACTCGACTATTATCTTGATGCATGGAAATATATCATTGACCACATTATTTCAGGTCAGATAACAGAGTCCACGCTCGATTCATGGCTTGAATATTTTGACGAGTGCTATTATCAAGAGGAAACAACCGTCGCTGAATAGCACAAAACTAATTGAAAATGGAGAATTTTCCATAAAATGCACAGACCATTTGCAGACATGCTGGACCACAGTCTGTGCTTTCCATTTGCCAACAAAGTTTAATCTTTCCCAAAATAAAAATTTAATAATTGATATCTACCCCTCTTTCCACTCCGTCATTATTCAATGTGCGATTCACCTTCTTCTGCCTCTTGCCAAAGTCAAATCTGTAGGTTACTCCCAGCAATACCATATTTGCGTTATTTCTGATATTCTGAATGTATTTTTCGGGATGAACTTCTGAAATGGTAATTTTTTCAATTGTACTTCCTCGTTCTGTAAACAAGTTTACTCCCGTCGCAGAGAAATACCAGTTCTTATAATTGTACTGAAGTGTTATTGTATTCCAACGCTCAGCTGTGCTAAATATATTCCCAGATAAGTTATATCGTGGTTTGATTTCATAATTTGCTGACACCAGCCAATTTCCGAACGTAAAGTTCCCATTTATTGATGCATATATGCGATTTTTGGAATAGTGTTCATTCTCTAGTTTGATATGATAATTATCCCACCCTAATTTGCCCCAAAATGTGGCAAATCCAAACAGATTTTGTACTGCCAAATTTAATTCAAGGTTTACTAAGTCATCATGATTTCCGTTTATTGGTCTACTTATGAATTTGTCATAATATGGACTTGAATCATCACTATACATAATAAATTGGATCAAAGGTTCTGCTATGAGCCAAAAAAGGAAATAAAAATATGGGCATGGCCAACCATCATGGTTGTTCATACCCATTAATGTCGATTATGATTTATTCAATAACAATAATTAATCCCGTCTATTTCAGTTTTCTGTAACCGTAAGCCGCGTTATTTCCCAACTGCTCTTCGATACGGATAAGCTGGTTATACTTAGCCATACGGTCGGTGCGGCTCATCGAACCGGTCTTGATTTGACCAGAGTTTGTAGCCACAGCGATATCAGCGATGGTGGTGTCCTCTGTTTCACCAGAACGGTGTGATGTAACAGTTGTGTAGCCATGACGATGAGCCATCTCTATAGCATCCAAAGTCTCAGTAAGCGAGCCAATCTGGTTCACCTTGATAAGTATGGAGTTAGCAGCACCTATTCTGATGCCCTTCTCCAAGAACTTCACGTTGGTAACAAAGAGGTCGTCGCCGACCAACTGGCAACGGTCACCGATGGCAGACGTAAGCTTCACCCAGTTGTCCCAATCGTTCTCGTCAAGACCGTCCTCGATGGAATCGATAGGATATTTGGTAATCAGTTCTTCCAAGTACTTTATCTGCTCTGCAGCCGTGAGCTTCTTGCCGTTAGGATCCTTTTTCTTACCGTCCTTCAGCTGTCGATAATCATAATACCACTCACCGTTCTCCTGAACAGCAAACTCGCTGGCAGCGCAGTCCATGGCTATCTTGACATCCTTTCCCGGCTCATAACCGGCATCCTTGATTGCCTGGCAGATGCTCTCAAGCGCATCCTCTATGCCATTAAGCGCAGGAGCGAAACCGCCCTCGTCGCCGACGGCAGTAGAAAGGCCGCGACTCTTCAGGAACTTTGCCAAGGCATGGAACACCTCTGCACCCATACGGATGGCCTCCTTCTCATTAGGAGCACCCACAGGACGAATCATAAACTCCTGGAAAGCGATGGGCGCATCAGAGTGAGCACCACCGTTGATGATGTTCATCATAGGAACGGGGAGGGTGTAAGTGTTGCAGCCACCGATATAGCGATACAACGGGATATGGAGATACTCGGCTGCTGCATGAGCCACAGCAAGCGATACGCCAAGAATAGCATTGGCACCCAAGTTTGACTTGGTCTTAGTGCCATCCAGTTCCAACATCTTATTGTCGACAGCACGCTGCTCCAAGGCTGAGAAACCGACCAAAGCCGGTGCAATCACGTTATTCACATTCTCTACTGCCTTTAATACTCCCTTGCCACAATAGCGGCTCTTGTCGCCATCACGAAGCTCCAAAGCCTCATTCTCACCTGTTGAGGCACCAGACGGAACTGATGCACGGCCAGCAACGCCAGACTTTAATGAAACCTCAACCTCTACTGTAGGATTGCCACGAGAATCCAAGATTTCTCTTGCATGAACTTTTTCGATAATCATAATACAATACTTTAACTTTATAAAACTTTATATAAACCGCATGAACACAACACGGGGCGCATAAATACGATTTATTTACGGGTGTAAAAATAGTAATCATAAGAGAAACCACCAAATTCAGAGCATCCTCAAAAATAGGTATTTAGCAGAAAATACCTATATGTAAGTATGATATTGCATAACGATGAATATAGTTTTCTTACGGTATTAAACTTTCAGGCATGATCTGCGTCTAACACATAGATGATGTTTAGAACATCTATCATAACTTAGATATTGTTTGTTTCTAGAAATATTTTGCTTAGGATTATTAACAAAACACATCATGTAGCCGTGATTTGCTCTGACTATGAGCTGTCTAAGCTGTTCTATACAGAAACGCTGGGCTTGAAGATCGTGAGCTAACATTATCGTGAGAAACGCCAATCATGGAAGGCAGACTGCTGGATGGGCGACACATACGTAGTGGAGTTGTTCTTCTTTCCCAATCCTCCTGCACATCCTTCCTATTCTGAAGCAGCCGGTCTGCGCCACCTCGCTTTCGAGGTGAACAATCTCGCATCAGCTGTCAGCGAGCTCGACAGTAAGGGCGTAAAGCACGAGCCGATACGCACGGACGAATATACGGACAGATGGTTGCTCGGGATGGAGACGCAGGAGCATGAATACTAAACACTTTGGCGAAGACATCACTTTTAGGTATTGCCCGGCTCACAACGAAATTGTATCTTTACATCGTAACTAACAGATAAAAGATTATGACAGGAATGACAACAACAATAATCATTGGACTTCTGATTCCGCTATTGGGAACGATGCTTGGTTCGGCTTTCGTCTTCATGATGAAAGACGAGATGTCTGCGCGATTGCAAAAGTCGTTATTGGGCTTTGCCTCTGGAGTGATGGTAGCAGCGTCCGTATGGTCGTTGCTCATTCCCGCTATGGAGATGAAGGCTGACAGCGGCGCATGGTCGGTAGTGCCGGCAGCTGTGGGATTCATGATGGGCATAGGTTTCCTGCTGCTTATTGACGAGCTGACACCCCACCTCCATATCGGAACCGACGAGCCTGAGGGCATACGCTCACACCTGTCAAAGACAGCTATGCTTGCACTTGCCGTAACCATCCACAATCTACCCGAAGGAATGGCTGTAGGCGTGGTGTTTGCAGGAGCCGAAAACGGCGCTTCGCATATCTCGTTAGCCGGAGCCATTTCTGTGTCATTGGGCATTGCCATTCAGAACATTCCCGAAGGCGCTATCATCTCAATGCCCATGCGTGCGGCAGGCAACAGCCGATGGAAGTCCTTCGTGTTAGGATCGCTGAGCGGAGTGGTAGAGCCTATAGGAGCCATAGCCGTTCTGCTGCTTGCCTCACTCATTATGCCCGCCCTCCCCTACATGCTCGCCTTTGCAGCAGGAGCCATGTTCTACGTAGTGGTGGAAGAACTGATACCAGAAGCCTCAGGCGGCCAACACAGCAATCTCAGCACCATCGGCTTCGCCATAGGTTTCGTGCTGATGATGGTGCTGGATGTTGTGATGGGGTAATCTCTACATTTAGTTTATGCTTCTCTGTGAATGACATTTCCGTTGGCTTGGTGTGTGGCAAGTACCAGCACCTCGGCTATCTGGACGTCCTTCGGAGCTGAAGCGGCTGACAAGATGGGACCCGTACTCTTTGATTCCATCCACAAACGGACGGATAGAGAAGAAAGCATCAGCGACAACGATATCGGTGACCTTCAACAAATCCTTCTTGTAACGCTTGATGACCGCTATGTAATGTTGCACGAGAGTCATGTTGCGCAGTTTCAACTCTCCTGTAGATGGAGTCTGATGGGCGCGCAGCATCATGCAACTGTTGGCATAGACATCGACAAGAGCCAGTCCCATGATTTCAAGTCCATGCTTCATGGAACTTGCACAACCGGACCAGAAAGTACCGATATGCGGAGTCTTCTTACCAGACTTGCTGATGTAGCTCGGATCAATGGCAATAGCCAATAGACCATCCATATTCAAGCAACGTCGGCATAGGGCAAGGTTGAACTTTACCCAGTCTATGCATTTCTATCGGAAGGCAGACTATTCGTATAGTAGTGATAACTGGTCGACGGTCAGTTCCGCGCCGGTCGACACTGCAGTTTCCAGATAGTCGGAAGTCTTGATGTTGCGCGACTCCTCTTCGATTGAATAGGATGCGTGGTTTGACGATGCTACCATCAGTTTCAGGCGCGTTGCGCGCTTGTTGCGTATTGAGTAGACCACAGGCACGTTGAAGCGCGTGAACGACGTTGATGGTTTCAGATAGCCCACACCACGGCCAATTTCCACTTCTTTCCCGTCCTCGTCGTTGACAAGCGAGATGACCACAAGCCCTGTTTCCGAGGTGTCGTGATAGTCCTGCACGAATGTGTATATGCCGCTGACGGCGGTTGGACGGGAACGGAAGGCTATGCCTTCATTATATGTTTCCAAGCCGGATTTGTCGACCGAGTAACTGCCGAGAAACAGTTTGCCGGCAGAGCGGTTTGCCAGGTCGGGAGCATAGGAGCTGTAGTACTGCCTGTCGGTGCGTGCGTCGCGCGCCGGTTCCACTCCGTGCCAGCTCCATGCGGCGTTGCGCAGCCGCACGGCCCATTGCCCTGAGCCAGTTGACGGAATGATTTCTGTTGTAGGCACTTGGAACCATGTGTTTGAGGTTGAGGCAAACTTCGCGCACGTTTTTTTGTTTACGCTTGCCCACTTCTTCGGTTCGCTGACGATGATGTCGGCTTTGTTGTAGATTGGCATCCAGCTCGACAGGTTGGAATATTTGCCGCCACAGTTCACGTGCTTCATACTGATGGTTTCGTCAATGTCTTCAAAGTCGGCGTTGGGCAGTTCGAGAGCCGACTCTGTCGTCACTCCGAACCCATGGGAGTCGTTGCTGCCTGAGATTACGGCGATTTCGTAGGAAGTAGACGGGGTGAGCGTTTTTACCGTGACGCGGCGGTCGGCCACGTTGCGTTCGGTCACGGCAGGATGCCATCCGCCTCCGTTTGGTTTCACAAGGACGCTGATATAAGGAACAACTTCGCTAAGGTCGTCGCCCTCGAACATCAGGTCGACTTGCGACGACCAGATGTTTTCTTGGCTGCACATCACTTTATATTCGGGCACGTCGCGCTCCACGGCGACAGGCTCCGTATATTTCATGCCGTCGTTGTAAGAGGCTCTCACGAGAGTGGCACTTATGCCAGGAGCGAGAGGCAGGGTGGCGGTGTATCTGCCCACAGCCACGCGTTTGACGTTTGCGGCTGTCACTTCTTGCCATTGGTCAAGGCTTGACGGACCTTTCGTTTCAAAAGTTAGTTTGTCGGCAGGCAGGTCGCCGCTGCATTCAATCTCCAGTGCGACTTTGTCGGCGGAAGGGCGTATGGCGGCGGGCTGTATCAATGCAATTTTTACTGGTCGTGTCTCCACTGTCAGCACCATTGGCGACAGCGCTACGCGTCCAGCCTCGTCGCGTGCCTGCAGAATGATTTTGTGCACGGAGGCAGCCCCGCTTTCGGAAGCGTGCATCCGGGCTACGATTGCCGACAGGTCGAGCGATGCGTTTGTCGCCCCCTTTTCAAGCCCTGTGGCAGTGATGCCCTGCGACGCAAGGGTGGCGGCGTCGGTGGCGGCAATGTCGGTCTCGGCAGTCCAGTAGTTGTCATCCATATTGTTGGATATGACTGTAAGATACAAATTTCTCAATCCTCCAGCCACGTCTATGTCAACACCGAGCCGTTTGTCCGGACTGTTGTATTCAAGCATGCTGTAGCTGTTGTCGTTGTCGAAGCCAACGGCAGTGATAGTAGGCGACTGGGTGGAGAACAGAGCGTCGTCGATCGTCAGCCGGTAAGGCGTAGATGCCGTGTGTTCATCGTACACGCATGTCAGGATGTTGCCGTCGGCATCGAAGCGGAATTGATGGTGGGTCGCGGCATCGGCGGCGAAAGCATCGAATGGCTGCAGAGCCACTTTGCGCCCCGAAGCGTCGGCGATGGCAAGCTCGCAGCGCATGTTGCCGGGACGCAGACAGGCTGTCCGCTTTTCGCTGGTCGTGAAGTCTACATATTCTCCTGATGCAGTCTTTGCGCGCATCATAATGTTGTCCGCCAAATTTTTAGCCGCATCGGTAAACGAAACCGACACAAGAGTCTGAGCCACACCGCATTTTATGTCGACCGTGGTTTCTTCATCCTCTTTCACGCAGTTTGGTTGTTCGGCAAAAAATGTCGGGGCAATGAATCCCTCTTGATCCTTGTCGCCGTAGCTGGCGGAAAAGATATATTCACCCACAGGCAATTTCTGCGATCCGCTCTCGAATTTGGCAAGATAAGCCCACGACTTCACCGTCGCCGTGCGGCAATTCATGGCGGAGAGAGCCAAAGCGTCGGCAGAAGGGGCGTCGACGTCGATGCCCGCCGCTCCCGCCACAGGAGTGACGGAGGGGTCGACCGACAGCAGAAACCGCACGTCGCCGTATCCGGTCACCAATGGGTTGGGGTCGTTGCTGCATGCCGCAAGCAGCAGGCATATTGTCGCTTGTAAAAAAACTTTCTTAATCATAGACGCAAATTTAGTGTTTTCTTTCTATTGCCGAAAGCGAATGTGGGGTTACGGAACAATTTATGGAGCGTTTAGACTAAAATTTGCATATTCCGGCGATGCGTTGTAACTTCGTGGGCAAATCAACAAACAAACATATCTTATTCGAATGAAGAAAAAAATTTTGACGGCTTTGTGCGCGGCGGTGTTGACGCTGCCGATGGCGCATACCGAAAATCCGAAACAAGAATTCCGTGGAGCATGGATCCACACAGTGCATCAGAGCCAATATGCCAAAATGACAACAGATGAGACAAAGGCATACCTCTGCGACCAACTCGACAAACTTAAAGCCGCAGGCTGCAACGCCGTGCTTTTCCAGGTGCGTCCGAGCGCCGACGCCTTCTATCCGTCGGAACTGGAGCCGTGGAGCCGTTTCCTGACTGGCACTGCCGGCAAGGCCCCGTCGCCTTATTGGGACCCGCTGCAGTTTATGATTGAGGAATCTCATGCGCGCGGCATGGAGCTTCACGCATGGCTTAACCCGTATCGTGTGACAACATCGAAAAATGAGAAACTTCCGAAAAATCATATCTATTACAAGCATCCCGAGCGTTTCGTCGCTTACGACGGCAAACTTTATTTCGATCCAGGCTTGCCTGAAAACCGCAGTTTTATTGAGAGTGTGGTCAAAGACTTGATTACGCGCTACGACTTTGACGCCATCCATATGGATGACTATTTCTATCCTTATCCTGTGGATGGATTGGATTTCCCCGACAGCAAGTCGTATAAGAAATATGGAGAGGGGATGGACCGCGGCGACTGGCGCCGTCATAATGTCGACTTGCTCATCGAGGGATTGCACGAGGTGATTGAGGCGCAGAAGCCGTGGGTGCGTTTGGGCATAAGTCCGTTCGGAATCTGGCGCAACAAGTCGAGCGACCCGCGTGGCAGCGATACAAACGGATTTCAGAACTACGACGGCCTCTATGCCGACGTGTTGCTTTGGACGAAAAAAGGATGGGTGGACTATATGCTTCCCCAGCTTTACTGGACGCTTGAGAAGAAGGTGGCCTCATCGGAGAAACTGGCGTATTGGTGGAACGACAACGCCAACGGTCGCCACATGTATATCGGACAAAACGTGAAGACTACGATGGACACTCCCGACCTCGCCCCGTCGACCGACCCTACGCAGCTCGATCACAAAATCCGCCTGTCGCGTGAGCTGCCCAATATTCAGGGTAACTGCTGGTGGCCTGGGTATATGATCACAGCCAACTATAAGGGCGTGGCCGACTCGCTTGCTATGAATCAGCAGCGCACAGTGGCTCTCGTGCCCAACTATCCGTGGATCGACGACGTGAAGCCCGGCGAGGTCACTTTGCTCCGCCGCGACGGCGACCGCCTTCTTTGGAAGGCTCCGTCGACCGCCGACCCTATGCAGGAGGCGCGTGCCTATGTGGTCTATCGTTTTGACAAGGGCGTTGACGTTAACATCGACAACGCAGAGGCGATACAGTGTGTCACTTACAAGCCGGAATACGCTCTTGGCGCCGACCATGGCCATTTCACCTATGTGGTTACGGTGCTCGACCGTGCAAACAATGAAAGTGCTGTCGGGGAAGCTATAAATGTGAAGCAGTAGCGGCGCAAAAAATTGATAATGTGGTTTCAAGATTTTCGGTCGAAAATTTTGAAACCACATTTTTTATTTCTAAATTAGCAACCACAAATCTAACTCGCTATGACTGGAATAAGCAGAATGCTCGACTTTTTGACCGCGCTGAAGGTTAACAATGACCGTCAGTGGTTTGGTGTGCATAAAGAAGAGTATAACGACATCCGCCGTCAATGTTTGGAAGAGGTAGGCGTGCTGATTGCCGAAATAGAGTGTTTCGACCCGCATCTTGCCGGAGTCGCGCCAGAGCAATGCGTGTATCGCATCTATCGCGACATCCGTTTTTCAGTCGACAAATCGCCGTATAAGACCCATTTTGGAGTGGTGCTTGGTCACGGAGGTAAGAAATGCAAGGAGGCCGCCTACTATCTGCATATTGATCCCGACGGATGCGCGTTTTTCAGTGGCGTATGGTTTCCGGAAATGCCTGTGCTGCGCTTTCTGCGGCGCAACATCTACGATAATCTTGACGAATTTCTTGAGATTATAGACAGTCCTGCTTTCAAATCGGAATATCCCGATCTGATAGGAGAAAGCCTGAAGACGTTGCCAAAAGGCTATCCGAAAGACTGTCCGCGCCCTGAAATTTTCAAAATGAAAGAATTCCTTGTGCAAAAAAAATATAAAAAATCATTGTTTGCAGCCGGAAATTGGCAGAAGCAAGTTGCAAAAGACGCTCAATTGGCAAAACCGTTCAACGATTTTTTGAATTATGCATTTGAAGAATTGCACACTCAATGATGTAGTGTGCGCAATATGGGGCGCGATTGCACAAAAAAGGCGATTCTGAGTAGTCGGAATTACACAAAAAAAGGCCGATTGTGCCAAAAATTAAATAGAACTAAATCCTTAAAAAGATTACATATTTTACTTTAAATTTGTAGCAATTAAACACAAGAACTATGGCTAAAATCAGAGGAGCAGTAGTGGTTAACGAAGAACGGTGCAAGGGGTGCAACCTATGTGTGGTGGCATGCCCCACAAAAACTTTGTCATTACAGGCAAAGGAGGTGAACGACCGTGGCTACCACTTTGCCTACATGTCTAATCCCGACGCTTGCATCGGATGCGCAAGTTGTGCGTTGGTTTGCCCCGACGCTTGTATTGAAGTTTATAAAGTACGCGTAGATTAACAAATCGAAAAACGAATTTCACTATGGAAAAAGAAATAAGATTGATGAAAGGCAACGAGGCTCTTGCCATCGCGGCTATCCGCTATGGAGCCGATGCCTATTTCGGATATCCAATCACTCCGCAGTCGGAGGTGCTTGAAACGCTGATGGCAGAACAGCCGTGGGAAACCACGGGCATGGTTGTGCTTCAAGCAGAGAGTGAGGTGGCGTCGATCAATATGGTCTATGGCGCGGCAGGAACAGGCAAAGTGGTGCTGACGTCGTCGTCGAGTCCAGGTATCAGTTTGATGTGCGAAGGTTTGTCGTATATCGCAGCATCGGAATTGCCAGCCTTGGTTATCAACGTGAGCCGTGGCGGACCTGGACTTGGAACTATCCAGCCGTCGCAGGCTGACTATTTCCAGGCAACAAAAGGTGGTGGACACGGTGACTATCATTTCATCGTGCTGGCTCCGTCGTCGGTGCAGGAAATGTGTGATTTCGTTGGTCTCGGATGGGACTTGGCGTTCAAATACCGCACCCCGGCGATGATTCTTGCCGACGGTGTTGTCGGACAGATGATGGAGAAGGTGGTGCTTCCGCCGCAGCGTCCGCGTCTGACCGACGAGGAAGTGCGCAAACGTTGCCCATGGGCAGCCACAGGACGCACACCGGGACGTGCGCGCAACGTAATCACGTCGCTTGAACTTGACTCTGCAAAGATGGAGGAGAACAACCTTCGATTCCAGGCAACATACAAGAAAATTGAGGAAAACGAAGTGCGTTTCGAAGAGTATGCCGTTGACGATTGCGATTATCTCATCGTGGCATACGGCTCAATCGCGCGTATCAGCCAGAAAGCGGTGGAGATGGCACGCAAGGAAGGAATCAAAATCGGAATCCTCCGTCCAATCACGTTGTGGCCTTTCCCGTATGCAGAGGTTAAGCGTTTGGCAGAACGCACAAAAGGCGTGCTGACAGTGGAAATCAATGCCGGACAGATGGTTGAGGACGTGCGTCTCGCTGTCGACGGCGCAGTGAAAGTGGAACACTTCGGACGTTTGGGTGGCATCGTGCCTACGCCCGACGAGATTCTCGAAGCGTTCAAACAAAAAATCTATCAGAAATAACTAAAGCATTCCCGTCATGGACATCAACGATATTATCAAACCTGAGAATCTGGTTTATAAGAAACCGGCTTTGATGAACGACAATCACATGCACTATTGCCCTGGCTGCAGCCACGGTGTTGTTCATAAACTCGTAGCCGAACTGATTGAAGAAATGGGACTCGGAGACCGCGCTGTGGGCATTGCGCCTGTGGGTTGTGCTGTCTTCGCCTATAATTATATTGACATCGACTGGATTGAAGCTGCCCACGGACGTGCGCCTGCTATCGCTACTGCCGTAAACCGCTTGTATCCAGGTAACCTCGTTTTCACATATCAAGGCGACGGCGACTTGGCTGCCATCGGTACTGCCGAGACTATCCATGCCGCCAACCGCGGTGAGAACATTACAATCATCTTCATCAACAATGCAATCTACGGCATGACTGGCGGACAGATGGCCCCGACGACGCTGCTCGGTATGAAGACTGCCACAACGCCTTACGGACGACGTGTCGACCTGAATGGATATCCGTTTAAAATCAGCAACGTCCTGTCGCTGCTCGACGGCACTTGCTACGTGACGCGTCAGAGCGTGCACACTCCTGCTGCCGTGCGCAAGGCTAAGGCTGCCATCAAGAAGGCGTTCCAGAACACGCTCGACAAGAAGGGCACCTCGGTGGTGGAGATTGTCAGCACTTGCAACTCTGGCTGGAAAATGAGTCCGGTAGATGCCAACAAGTGGATGGAAGAGAATATGTTTGCCAATTACCCTATGGGCGACCTAAAAAATGAGTAGACGATGAAACACGAAATTATTATAGCCGGATTCGGCGGACAAGGTGTGCTGTCGATGGGCAAGATTCTTGCATATTCGGGCTTGATGGAAGACAAGGAAGTGACATGGATGCCGGCTTACGGCCCTGAACAGCGTGGCGGCACGGCGAATGTGACCGTGATTCTAAGTGATGAGAAGATAAGCTCGCCGATTCTTAACGCTTTCGACATCGCTGTGGTGCTCAACCAGCAGAGCCTTGACAAGTTTGAGAGCAAGGTGAAGCCTGGCGGCATACTCATCTATGACAACTACGGCATTCATCGCGCTCCAACGCGCAAGGACATAAAGGTCTACAATGTTGCGGCTATGGACGCTACGTTGGAGATGAAAAATTCAAAAACGTACAATATGATTGTGCTCGGCGCGCTCTTGAAGGTGTGCCCGATGGTTACATTGGAAAGTGTGATAAAAGGCTTGAAGAAGTCGTTGCCTGAGCGCCATCATAAATTGATTCCTCTCAATGAGGAGGCTATCCGCAAGGGTATGTCGCTCATCAACGAGTAGGATTGACGAGACTCGCACATTATTTGTGACCGGAACCACGCTTGCAGGCGTGGCTCCTATGAAACTGAGTTGATATCGGCATCCGTCACTTTTTGTGGCGGATGCTTCTTTTCTTGCAACAGATGGATTTATATTGTTTTTATATCCAGGATTCAAATAATTTCTACTGACCCGATACTCGCCCTGTTTTATCATAAGATTTAGAACCTAAGTTATACTTAGAATCTAATTCAGAACGAGGTCGCCAATCTATTGGTAATATGTCTTTTCCAGTTTGATATTTAAGTATTAGTTTCGTGCAGCGAAAGACCTTTTTCCTCTCGCTGGGGCTGTCGGCTCTCGCCGGGTATGAAACCAGCAACCAGGGCGACAAGCTGCTGCCGGACGGTGCTACGCTGCTGGACAAGGACTGTTTCATCTACGGCGGTGCGCTCACGCTGGAACTGGAAACCTACCTGACCGACCGGGTGGCTCTGCTACTGAACGCAAGGGAACGGGCATTGTTCGGCTCGGACATCGGCAAGTTCCACACGCAGGTAGGCATGGGACTGAAATTCATTATCAACTGACCGCTATGTAATTATGTAATAATGTATATGAAGAATGTAATGTATAAAATCATCGTGGGCTGCTACATCGTGGCCGCCCTCGTGCTTGTAACCGCCTGTAATGACAGCTTGGACATTCAGCAGGCTTACGGGTCAGTAGAAATTTAGTGGGGATAAATTTTAGGCATCCAAATGTTATGCCGA
>OMEW01000134.1_pt1 | contig 51744 bp, 45 predicted proteins | sample 1645471 | NCBI WGS metagenome assembly OMEW01 (sample SAMEA103958126, study PRJEB25191) | human gut metagenome | reverse complement strand
AAAAATGATAGAATTGGCTAAAAGACGGCAATCACAATATGCAAAACAAATTGAAGAAGAAATGAAAAAAGAGAATTACGATGATAATGAAAACTTGATGTCAGCAGAAGAATTTCTTGATTTTATGAAGAAAAACAGAAGGACTATCCCCAATGAAAGGCGTATAGCTAATAAAGATAAATTTATTTGGGCAGTCCGTGAGTTATCAGAAACCTATGAAATTGACGCAGATTTGATAGAGGACGATGACGGATATACCGCATCTCTCTATATGAACTATGCTTCATATAATGGATATATAAAGAAACTGCTGGGACTTATTTTTATTCTGTCCGACGATTTTTCTATGTTCAAAGCAAAAGATAATAGAGACAGCGATTTATTGATGTGTTTTACTTATCACACGCACAATGTCTATCTGAAAGATAGAGAAATAACCGATTTCTCATAATGTACTTGATGGCTACTCAAACGAGCAGCCATCTTTTTTTAATATGCCGGAATACCGTATCCGTAGATAGCAGAACTTCCGACAGGGTATGTTTTGGTTCTGCAAGTGTCTCCGGAATTGCCCTCAACGGTATAGACTGTACCGTTCTCGCATTTCTGAACGATACCGGTGTGGTCTGTCACGCCGTCGCCCTCCCAGTCAAAGAAGATGATTGTACCGGGCGAAGGCTCATACGAAGCGTCTGCCCATTGTCCTCGGTCTCTGAACCATTGAACGCCGTTTACACAGCCGGCATACTTCGGAATAATACCGGCGTCGATATATCCGCACTCGTTGGCACACCAAGAAACGAAGCAGGCACACCACTCTACACGGGAGTCAAATCCGTACCAAGACCAGTAAGGCTGACCGCCTACATTACCTACCTGAGACAGAGCAACCGTAACGATTTGGTCGTCGCTGTATCCGATACCGTAAAGCACTTGCGACCATAGCTGATTATTTTCGTCTTGCAACAGCTCGGCAAGATAATCTTTCTGCTCTTGATTAAAGCCGTACATAGCCGCCATTTCATCAACGGTCTTGTGAGATACCGTGATATACAGGAAAGTTTCGGTTACAGTGGTTTCGGTCTGTACGATATTGCCGTGTCCGTCGTCGCTTTCTTCGATTTCGGTATGGGTTTTCGTTTCCGTTCGGGAAGAAATATCGTTCATCTCCCAAAAAATATCCGACAGTAGCTGCTTCTTTGTTTCATCAACCGTAGCAACCTCCATCGGATTATCGGGGTCGGTATTCACTTTAACGGAATAGACCGCAAGAACTTCTTTCCACACAGCTCGGCTTCCGCTCATTTCAAGCACGTCATAGCTTACGGAGTTCTTTTCCTGCTCCAATCGGTCATCATATTCTTGATTGATTTCCTGAACGACTGTCTGCATAGATATTCCCGTGCCGGAATCCTCTCCCGAAAAAAAGATACCGAACACAGAACCCGCAATTAAAGCGACAAGGCATAGAACAATAATAACCACCACCGCAACCCAACCGCCGGCAGCGATAGCGGCAATAAGACCTTTTACCGCCGCTATGATTGCTTTTACTGCGGCAACGGTGGCTTTGGCTGCGGCTTTAATCGTAGCGGCAGTTGCTTTGGCTGTGGCTTTTGCCGCCTGTGCCGCTTTCTGCGAAGCCTTAACTGTCGCCTGAGCTGTTTTCTGTGCCGCTTTTGCCGCTTGCTGACTGGTTTTTATCGCAGTCTTTGCAGTCTGCTCAGCCGTCTTAACTGATTTCTGTGCGGTCTTTGTTGCTTCTTTTCCGGCAAACTTAATGGTTTTCTTTCCGGAGGAAGTGGCAGACTGCTTTATGGTCTTTTCCGCCTTATCGACAGTCTTAATCGCAGAGCTTGTGTTTTGCGAAGCCTGTTTTCTCAAAGACTGCTCGGCTCGCTGCTGCTTGAAACGCTGAATACCGTCCTTTGCGGTGCGGATATTCTCTTTTGTGGTTTCAAATCCTTTTCGTCCCACCTTGTCAAACGCATAAGCACCATCGTGAACCACCTCGTCAATACCGCTTTCCAGTTTATCGGAAGCGTATTCCTCGGCAGAACTGCTGTTGGCATTTACCGACCGCTCTGCCTTTTCTTTTGTAGCGATATACGCCTGCTTCATTCGTTGGGTTGCGACGGCAGCCTTATCTATGGTTCGTATCGTACCTTTTGCATTATCTTTTGTTTTAATATCAGACATACAATCCCTCCTTCCTATGCAGGCTGAACCACCTGTTGTGTTATTCGTTAATGAGCTTCGCCACTACAACAAGTCTGCCGTTTGTCCGGGAATACTCACAGGTGGAAAGGGTCAGGAGCTTGTCGCCGTATTCGGCGGTTACGCCGGTTTCGTAAAGCGACTGTTTCTTGCACTTCTCAACATAGGCAGTGAAATCCTCGGCGGTGTCCGCATTGACGAACTGATAATATTTGAAGCTGTCGGGACTATCCGTATATACTACGGTTTTGAACACGGCAATTACTTCATAGGTCTGTCTGTCGGTCAGCGTATCAAAGGATATTGTTTTGTGCTTTTCCCAAAAGCTCTTGTCCTTGAATTTCATAAGACCGGCGAACATAGAGCCGTCGTTCATATGATGACCGTAGATAATGATATTGTCGCTTGGAAGCTCCATATCGCAGTTTTCCTGAACATAAGGACAGCCGTAGTCGGTGTATGCCTTATCAAAGCCGTGCTTCAGATAGAAGTTCGGGTTGTCCTTTGACTGCATAACGGGATAATTGATTTTTGTGTCCTCAACCTTAATCCAGCCGACCATATCGTTGTTTTGCAGATAAAGCTCCTGATACTCCGGGATAAAGGTCTTTTCTTCGGAGTAGTTCATCGGCTCTTGGGTTTCTTCAGGCTCTGTCTCCACAACCTCAATTAGATTGTCGTACATCTCAGCCTGCTTTGCAGAGTCGTAATAGTGCTTGATGAGAAAACCTGAACTGACGGCAAATACAATGCTGAAAGCACAGATTATGGCAATATAGATTTTGTTTTTCATAGGTGTTTCCTTTCTCATTTACAGAATAGGGCAAGGGTTATACACCCTCGCCCGGTTTGGTTGTCATCAGCTTATACAGCTTCGTATTCTTCGGGAACTTATTTGCAAACGGCACAAGCGAACTGCCGACCTTAATCAGTCCGTGTCCTGCGTCAACATTCGTGATATATGAAAGCTGGAGGTCGGAAATGTTAAGGAGCTTGGCAAGCTCAATTCTGTCGGTTGACGCCTGATTGAGCATAATCAAAAACTCGCTGTTTGCAAGCATAGTTCTTGCCGTATGGCTCTGCAAAAGGTCGTCCACATTCTGCGTAATGCCGGTTGCATAAGCACCGTACTTTCGTACACGCTTCCAAAGGGTGAACAGGAAGTTTGCTGAGTATTCGTGCTGGAACAGGAGGTAGATTTCATCAATGAAGATGAAAGTCTGCTTACCCTTAGCACGGTTCTGTGTGATACGGTTCAGGATAGAATCGAGGACGACAAGCATACCGATAGGCATAAGCTGCTTGCCGAGGTCAAGAATGTCATAACAGATAAGTCGGTTATCCGTATCAACATTGGTCGGCTTTGCGAAAGTATTCAAAGAACCGTGTGTAAACAGCTCGATAGCAAGGGCGATTTCCTTTGCTTCCGGCTCGTCCTGTCTCAAAAGCTCCGCACGAAAATTCTGCAAGGTAGGAACAGTACCGGTATATCCTCTCTGCTGATAGTCTCGGTAAACACTTGCCGTACAACGGTCGATGATAGATTTCTGCTTTGCTCCGAGGTTTGTACCGCCGATGAGCTGTTCGCAGAGGGACATAATGAACTCGGATTTCAGGATAACCGGGTTTGCACCGTCGCCGTATTCCTTGTTCATATCCATTGCATTGATATGGCTCGGCGAAGTTGCCGAAATATTGATGATTTCTCCGCCAAGAGCTTTTACAAGCTGAGAGTATTCTCGCTCAGGGTCTATGATAATAACATCTGCGTTGGAGGAAAGAATGATATTTTCAATCTCTCCCTTTGCCGCAAAGGATTTACCGCCGCCGGATACGCCGAGAATAAAGGAGTTACCGTTGAGTAGCTGTCTGCGGTCGGCGATAATCATATTTTTGCTGATAACATTCTGACCGTAGTAAATGCCGTTTTCGTGGTAAATGTCCTGAACCCTGAACGGAATAAATACCGCAAGGCTTTCTGTGGTAAGGGTTCTGAATGCGTCAATCTTGCGTGTTCCAAAGGGCATAGCCGTATTCAGTCCGTCCATCTGCTGATACTTGAGAACGGCAAACTGGCACAAATGCTTTCTTGCCGTAGTAAGCAGAGCTTCGGTGTCGTTATCAAGCTGTTCTTTGGAGTCCGCAGTATGAACCATAGTGAGTACAGCGAACATCATTCGCTGATCACGAGTGGTAAGGTCATCAAGGAACTCCTTCATTTCCTTTTTCTGCTGTTCCATATCATAAGGAACGGTAGCGGAAAAGTTATTGTTCTGATTCTGCTTTCTCTGCCAGTTGGTAATGTTCGTCTCAACCCCAAGCAGTCTGCTCTCTGCTTCTCGCACGGCTTCATCGGTAGGAACGGGTACAATATCAATAGACATCATCAGGTTGCGATTCAGGTCGGTAAGCTCGGCTACCATACTGTCCTTGATATAGGAAGCGTACTCACGAAGAAAAAGGACTCTCCCGTAACGGTTTCCCATTTTGAAGTAGTCCTTTTCAAATTCCATTGTATCCGGGCAAACATAATCCTTGAAATCGTGTCCCTTTTTTCTCGTTTCCTTAATATTGAAGTTGTAGGCGGTTTCCTCACCGACACGGAAGAAATCGTGGACAATTCTCAGTCTCTCATCGGTTTCAAGCTCCACACATTTGCTTCCGAGTCTTGCAAAGTGGGCAATCAGGTCAGCACCGACACGGGCAAAATATGTTCTTGCGTCCTCCACGCTCTTTTTGTTAATCGAGATAGTAACATACTTATCCTGAACGATTGCATTTGCACCGGTCGCCTTGTCGAGAAGCATTTTGTTATATTCCTCTCGGTAAACATCAAGCTCATCGCCGGTTTCGGGGATAAGAATGGTTTTCTCAAAGTCCAAACGGTTAAGCCGTCTGTTGTTGATAGTCAGTTTTGTAGTAGCTCCGCTGTCAAGAGAGTTGAGAAGCTCGGAGTATTCAAGGAACATTGCTTCCTTGTCCTCACGGCTTGCTACGGCAAAGTTAATATCCGTGAACTTGAAGCTCTTGGAATACTTGTCCTTGCCCACACGGAAAATACCGTCGTCATAAATGGCGGTAATGGGAATACAATCCTGTACGCCCTTTGGTACTACAAACTTTTCTTTGTCCTGCTTTAACAGGTTTGTAAGGGTTTTAATCATTGTTCTTATAAGCCTCCTTCTGTTTTTGTTCGATTGTCGGTTTCATCAATTCGTAATAGGTGTTGGTGGAATGAAAGACCAGCTTTTTCGGCATAAGGAACTCGGACTTTATCCACGCCCATATAAATTTCTCAGCCGTCATTCCGTTGTATTTCACAAAGCCGAGAGCCGCAAAAGGGGCAGCTCCCAAAATGCACACCCACGATACGGTTTCTGTTCCGAGGTACGGTTTTAGGAGGAAGTAAAGTCCTGCCGCTACCGCACAGGCGAGGACAGAAAAAATGAACTGTCTGAGCGACAGTCCAAAAAACATTGACTCTGTGTAATTTCGTATCTCTCGGTTAATTTTAACTTCCATAATAATCCTTTCTTGCAAAAAGAAAAACATCAACCATTTCTGATTGATGTTTCCACTCAAAGCATATTCAGTTTTTAATCAAATTCATACGGACCTTTGCTAAAACACATCCAATCCAAATCAGCAACATAATCAGGATGTTCTTTACCCTTTTGTTTCTTAATTTGTTTTTGGTTTGTTACTTTGGCTTTGTATGCTTTGTTGTTAGGATTATGCTGATTTGCATAATCGTCTAACTGTTGTTTAGTGTGGGTTTTACCCGACACGCCCTTGTTTCGAGCCATAGCGTTTACCTCCTTTCTTCGTAGCAGTTCTTATCAATGATTGCATAACGAAACGGTCGGTTACCTAGAACCCTTTTTGAACCTTACTACTAAAATACGAGCAATTTTTCATCAGTAGTGAATCTTGCAAATCATTTTTCTACGACAGGAGTGATTTACGCTTGATATATGCTCGCTCTATCAAATGTAAATCAAACAAGTATATTATAGCTCAATTATATGAAAAAATCAAATTACAAGCCCATCATTTCACGGATAATTCGGTCGCTCATCTTAACCGCACCGACAAGCACAAGCATATTGAATACCAGTTCGCCGATATATGCCCATACCTGAGTAACGGCTGCTGCGTCAGGGTTCACTACCGGCGGCGTAGAAGCAAATAGGGAGAAGATGATACAAGCAAGTACAATTACTGCTCCCTCAAGCAAAACGGCACAGTAGCTCTTTATAAAGCTCTTACCCACATTCTGCGACGGTTCTCCGGCAAATGTGGAAAGCGGTATCGGAGCGAGAGCAGTGTACATATACAGCTTGAAAAATCGTCCGTACACCGTCATTATCATAATGAACGACAAGACCGTGATAAACAGTCCGCCGATAAGAGTAACCGCCCACAATGGGATACTCTCAAAAAATCCGCAGCTTTCAATGGTTGTTACCATTTCAGCAGGTAAAGTTGTTTGATTGGGCGTACCGAATCCCGCAGATGTCATAATGGTTGAAATCGTACCTTGTACGATGTCGAACAGGGCAAGCATAAGCTCCAGCCCGTAGGTAATCACACCTTTGGCAATGGCAAAGCGGATAAACAGCTTTAATGCGTGTTCCGGTTTCTTTACATCGGTAAAACTTCCGCAGGTGCGAACCACACCGACAACAAAAAACAGAACGAGTAAGGCAAGACCGATAGCCTGAACCGCTCCGTTGATATTCACCATTACCGACCAAATACTGCCGCCTTTGAACTGTTGCGGCGAAGTGGTTAGCAACTGCCATATTTCCGATAGCTTGCTGTTCCAAGTTTCAAGGGCATTTTCGAGGTTCTGAACTACCCAGTTATCACTCATCTGTTTGCACCTCCTTTAAGATTAGGGGCATACCTGAAATGCCAGGTATGCCCCGTTTGATAACTGTGTTCTCTTAACCGGTAATAAGGGTCAGGATTTCCTTTGCAAAGGTGATGATGATACCGCCCGCAAGGGTCAGGAAGCCGTTGGCTCTCTGAGACGGGTCGTGAGACTTCAAAGAGAGACCGACCTGAACGATACCGAAGCCAAGCAGAATAAGACCGATGGCACGGATAAGTCCGAAGATAAAATCGGACAGATTGTTGACTACGGTAATCGGGTCGCTTGCGGCAAAAGCGGTAACGCTCATGCCACAAACAAGAGTTGCTGCTGCGATTACGGCGCAGTAAGCACGGAAGCCTTTCTGAACCTTTCCGGTCATAGGCAGCTTCTGAGTAGTTTTCTTTTCGTTGTTCTTCTTAAAAATGTTCATTGTGTTTTCCTCCGTTAAAATAAGTTTTTATTTACTTCAAAATCCTCATCGGACAGAAGCTCGTAATTGGTTTCTCCATAGCTTTCCTCCGGAAGTTCTTCCGGGTCAATAGAAAGAACGGAAATTGATGAGTGTTTGATGGTCACTTCGCCGTGTTTATATACAGAAGCCTTTCCATCGGTTGTAAGTGCCACATTCGGGTGCTTCAAGATGTCATACTTGAAGTCCATAACGGGGCGTTCTCCACGAATAAACAGAATTGCATATTGGTTATCAAGCATACGAACCTCATCAGGGGTAAGAAGCTCTCTACCGCTAATCTGATAATTTGTGGAGTAGTTACCGCTTCGCCCGGTACTCTTTCCGAAAGTGTTGGTATCAATGGTTTCCTTGCCGAGAAGCTCGGACACATATTTGTGGGTGCTTTGCTCGTTACCGCCGAGATATAAAAACTCGTCGCAGTTGCCCACAATACTTTCCCATTGCTTTTCAAACAAGGCTTTTAACTGAGCCAAGTTCTGCAAGATGATACTTACCGACACTCCACGGGAACGCATAACTGACAGTATCTTGTCAAAGTCATCGGGCAGGCTCACATTCGCAAATTCGTCCATCAGGAAATGAACGGGAACGGGAAGCGAGCCTCCGTGAATATGGTCGGCAGCATAAAACAACTGCTGAAAAAGCTGTGTGTAAAGGATAGATACCAAGAAGTTAAAGCTGGAATCGTTATCCGGTATCAAAGCAAACAGAGCGACCTTTTTCTCTCCGAGTGATGGGAGGTCAAGCTCGTCTGTGGTAGTTAAAGAAGCAAGACTTTCAAGATTGAACTTTTCCAGTCTTGCCGCAAGGGTTATCTGTATGGACTTTAAGGTTTTCGCCGCACCTGAATGATAGGAACGGTAATACTTCAAAGCGATGTGGTCGGGATTTGACATTTCCAGTTCCGCAAACAGTTCGTCAAGAGGAGAAGGTCTTGTGTCCTCCTCGTCCTCAATCGCACCGGCTCTGAGCATTTCCATTATCATTGCAAAATTCTGTTCATCTTCGGGTGCTTCATAATGAAGATAAAATATTAGTGCAAGCAGAAGCATTGAAGCCGAGGTATCCCAAAAGGGGTCTTGTGCCTGACTTCCTTTCGGAGTGGTACTCTTAAAAAGGTTCGTCACGAGCTTTTGCACATCGTTGTCGTTCTGCAAATAGACAAACGGGTTATAGCAATGGCTTTTCTCCATTGAAATCAAATCGAGAACACGGACTTCATAGCCTTTGCTTTCAAGCAGCTTTCCGGTATCTCGGAGAATTTCGCCCTTTGGGTCAAGAATGACAAACGATGTGTTGCACTGCATAAGATTCGGCTTGCAATAAAACCTTGTCTTACCGGCTCCCGAACCGCCGCACACAAGGGTGTTTAAGTTTCTTCGGTGTTTCTTCGCATTGAGTCCGATACAGACATTTTGCGTCATCAGCTTGTTCTCTGAAGCCGGAGACTGTCTGTATTTTTTGTTTACGGCTCTTGCATTGCCCCATTTCGCAGAACCGTGTTCTTCACGCCTTCGGTAATTCTTCTGTGTTGAGAAGTAAATCCCGATACCCATTGCATAGCAGAGAAGCAAAACGAGGACAGTTTTTAGGCTGTCCTCGCATAGCTCAATATGGAATGGGTTGTTGAACGCTGTTAATAGGCTCGGCAGTATTTCCGGCAATCCTCCTTTTACAGAGGGAGCTATCAGAAGTGCCAGCCATACGACCGGGATAATACCGATGACGGAAAGAATAATCGCAGACTGCCTTTCGTTATCTCGATTCACAGGAGCGTTCCTTTTCGATAACTCTGAACTTTTTCTTTGGGGCAGTTCCGACCTTGATGATAAGGTCGTCCACCGCATCGGTAGATTTACCCTCGTTCATCAAATCTGTTTTCTCGTCATTGAGAGAACGGATAATAATGCCGTGTTCATAATCGTCCAATGCGATATGATACATTTCTTCCTTCGCCATAATCTCACCTTATCTTTCGTAGTCTTTGCTTCGTTCCTGCTTTTTCTTGTAAAGCTCATCGGAAACATGGGAGTGAATATCCGCCATTGCGTTTCTCGTTTTGGAAAGCTCATAGCGAATGTCCTTCGGCTCTTTGCCGGCGAGCTTTTCAGGAATACGGTTGATAGCAAAATTCTGTGTATCGACACCGTACTTCTTGCAAAGCATATAGCCGATACATACCGCCTGAAATCCCATATCCGCTCTGCTGTAACTGTCGCTGTTGATGGAGAGCTGTGCGTGGCCAAGCTCCTGTGCTACGCACTGAGCGACTGCTACGCTGTCTCCCACATCACGCTTTACATACAAGGTCTGTTCCTCGTTGTTGTAAAACGCCGCCATATTGGGATATGGAAGCTCGTTTGTTGCTTCCACTTCAACCGGGGAAGAATCCAGCATAACGGTAATGAGTGCTTTCGGGTCACGATTGACAGTCGGTGCAGGCGGTCTCTTGCCGTTGGTCTGAGAAACATCAAAGACCTTTTTCACATTATAGGAAATGCCGGTTGTACCGTCACTCTTTGCATACTCGACAGGCTCAAGAATGGAAATGCTTTTCGCACCTTTCTGAATTTTCACATTATCCTTGCTCCAGTCATCAAAGTTTTTGAGCTGGCTTGCTTCGGGAAGCTGCTTAAAAATCAGAAGTGCATTGACCGCAGAGTATCGGTCAAGACGGCTCTGCGTATCAAGGAAGGCTTTGAACTTTTCCGGGTCGGAAACGATCGCCTTTGCGGTGTCGTCCGCCATCTGATATACGGCTTCTTTTTCCGCTTTCATCTTCTCGGCATATTCCTCTTTGGAAAGTCGTTTGCTCTGCTGTCCTGCCTTAGCAGGGGTAAAATTGTTTGTCATTGTGATTACCTCTCTTTCACATTTTTGTTTTTGGGTTTCGGCTGCTGGTGTACGGTCTGTGCCGGTGCTTTCTTAACCTCCGGCTTTGATACCTCCGGTTCTTTGCGTTCTGCTTCTTTCTGCTGCTTGGACTGTGCCTTGTATCGGTCAAGCTTTGCTTTCACCGACGGCTTTCTCTGTCTGTCGCTTACAGTACCCTTATCAGTTTGCATATCTACCGGCTCGGAGTCTTGCCTTGACGGAGGGTTTTTGTCCGTTTTGGCGACTGTGGGGTTTGACTGGGAGTATCCCTCTTTCTGAATAGGCTTTCTGACGGCTTCCTCAGTGATGATTTCGTTTTTGGTTTTCGTCGGCTTGTCTTTCTCCAAAGCTTCTCGCTTTTCGACAGCCTTCTGAGACTCGGTGACAATCGCAGCCTTATCAACTTTTCCGAGTTCAAATCTCTCAACGATTCTCTGAATTTTGGAAGCGTCCTCTGCACGGGCAATAATATCAATCGGTACATTATCGCCCTTTGTGTTTTTATCCCTGAGTACGCAGTATAGAACGCCGTAGCGTTTTGCCTGCTCGGTAAACTTCTTCAAGTCCTTGTTGGGGATAGAAAACACCTTCAGCTCCTTGCCCGACTTAATCATATTGGTAAGTCGAGCCTTGCCTTTTGTTTTCTGTTCCTGTTTGAGAACAGAGACTAATAGAACGGCAATATTTTTAGCTGCCGCTCCGCTCAATTTTGCGGCTACTTCAAAGCCCTCAAGCGATAGCCTGACGACCTGTTCTGCCGCATCACCTCCGTTTGTCATTACGGTTCTGCTCCTTTCGTTCTTGTTTTTCTTCGTAAACTCTTACCGTTTCAAGGTTGGCTTCAATGACCTTTGACCTTTCGGCTATATCATCACAAAGACCTACCTCTTTGCGGAGAGTCCACAGCTTGCTCGTGATTGCCGTAATCTGCTCCTTGACATTTGATAGCTCATCGTCACTCAAATTTCTTCTTAGCTGTTTTCGCAGGTGCGTTCTATCGTCAGTCAAGGCTTTGATTTGCGACAACACGGACTCTTTATATGAGAAAAGCTGCTCGTCGGTAGAAATGTTCTCCCGTCCAAGCAGCCTTGTCTCCTGAGTGATTTTGTCGAGCTTCAGCAAATCTTCTTTCAAAAGATAGTGAAGCCTTGCGGTATTCTGTTTTTTGTACTTCGGCAGATAGCCGAGCTTATAGCAGTAATGCAGATACAGCCCATACAGTCCGCCGACCTTTTTGATTTTGTGTTCTCTTGTGGGCAGTCGGTACTGTCTGACTTTTACCGTTTCCTTTGCAAAAGGAACGATAATAACCTTTTGATTTTCCGTCAGCCTACGCTTGATTGCGTCCTCGGTATAATTCTCTCCGAGTGATTTAAGTCGTATCGGCTTCTTGTATCCTTTCGGAACAATCGTCCAATACTTTCGACTGTCGCTGAGACAATGCTCATAGCCCATCTGCGTGAGGATATAATCAAAGGTCTTTAAGTTGGTGCTGTGTGCAATCGCTTCATCAATGGCGTCACGGGTAATGGAGTATCGGCTCGGCATACCGGCTTGCTCCTGCTTGTAGTAATAAGAGGATTGCTTACTGCGGTTCGGGTTTGGATTGTAATACAGTCCGTACTTCTCGCACAGTCGGTCGGCAACCAAGCGGAACTTGAACCACGCTTTTTCATCGCCCCATAACCGCTTGCCGTCCACAAAGGAAACGGAGTTGATTACATAGTGGCAGTGCAGGTGCTTCGTGTTCAGATGAGTAGTAACCACCACCTGAAATCTTTTGCCCCACACCTCGTTTGCAAATTCCATTCCGATTTTCTGTGCAAGCTCCGGGGATATGTCCTGTTCCTTAAAGCTCAGGTATCCGTGATAGGCTTGTATGCCGTCGTCTTTGCCGTATGCTTTTTTCACAGAAACAAACTGGTCTCTTGCGGTCGCAGGGTTGCAGTTGATACCCTCAACGAAAAATTCACACTCGGTTTTTTCTTCGTCCTTTGCATAGCTGAGAACATCACGGAGAGCCTGATACTGTTCCTCGGTGTAAATATCTGCCGCCGTCTTTTCGGGATTGGCGGTATAGTCGATTACCTGACCGAGCCTTGATGTGACAGACCACAATTTACTTACTGCCATTTCATATCGCTCTTATCGGGTCTTAAAAAAGTACGCTCCACATCAGCCTGAAACTTATGCCAACGCTCGGCTTCCTTTTTAAGCTGCGGTGCATCCACAAATCCGAGGGTGTTTGCTTTCGCCGCAAGCTGATTGATGTTGTTGCCGATAGCAGAAAGCTCACGCATAACATCGTAAAATCTTTCGTCGGGCTTTTCTCTCGGCTCGTATCCTTTGAGAAGCAAACGGATAAGACCGCCTTCGGAAAGACACGCCCGTTTTGCTTTTTTCTGCAAATCCTGAGCTTCTGCCTTGTTCATCAGAATGTGCTTTTCAATGTTTCTCTTGCTCATTTTTATCGCTGTCCTTTCTGTAAATATAGTGCCTGTCCCGATTTATCTGAAACAGGCACATTGTTGTTACTCCGAAAAAGCCGCCGATAATTAACCCGGCGGCAACCAATACTATCTCCCGCATTGCTTATGCTCCTTTCTTACTTGGGGGTATTAGGGGCAACCCCTAACGAGTGTACCGTTTTGGACATTCCTGTCCATAAATGGTCTGCTCGCTAAGATTATGCAGACACTCAGGGTTGCCCCATAGATTGACTCTTATCTCTCCATATCCTTGGAGACCGGCTTATACGGCTTTGCTTCAATACCGTCCAAAGACTTGTAAAACCTCTCCGGATATTTGAACTTTTCCTCGTACTTACGAGCCAGTTCTTTCGGCATACTGAGAAACTTTTCCGACTCAATCGGTGCGTATGCAATGAAGAACTTGCCGGCAATAATGTCGAGCATTTCACGGTTGCTGTCGTCTTTTACATAACATTTTTCAATCTTCCAACCGTCCTTGCCGCCGTGTTCATCAGCCATATATGCTTCCAGTCGCACACATTTATCCGAACCGTCAAGGGAAGAAGCATAGATAGAATATCCGCCCATACCCTCAATGAAAGCCTTATTGTTACTGCTGACAACATAGGTTCTTTGTTCTTCTGTGTAAGGCTTGTCAAAGCTGTCAGCCGTAAAAACAATATATCCGGTCGTGTGGTTTCTTTCTTTTTCTGCCTGCCGGAAATGAGCTTTCAACTGCGGATAACTCATCTCAACATTCTCAGGCTCGGAATAAACAGCCCTGTTCAGCGGCAAGCCGTTCATCTTTCCTTCATCGTTGCAGATGATGGCAACCTCGTCCTCAAAGGGCATATATTCTTCAATATCTCCCTCCACAAGAGACTGCATTGCTTCCAGCGTATCCTCGATTTCAATGAGCTTCGGATACCTGCCCGGCTCAACGAGAATGACGGAAATCTTCTCCGGTGCTTCGACCTTTTCAAAGGTATCTTCGTGAATATTCAAAGCGAGAGAGCTTCCGTTTTCCCAACTCATATGAATCTGTCCGGCGTCGTCAACGAACTTAACCGTTCCTTTCAGACCGTAGGGCATTTGACTTTCGCCAGCCATTTCAGTGAGTACAATCTGCGTACCCTCCGGGTACATTTCTCTGATTTCTTTTAGTTTCATCGTGCAAAACTCCTTTCGGTTTTATCTTTTATTCCCAAGCGTTTACAAAGAAAGTCGTTGACATCTTTCCCGTATTGGGGAGGGTCGTCAACGACTTCATAATTATCTGAAAGAATCGTCTGCAACGCTTTGGTTGCTTTTCTTCCAGCAATATCATTATCCAAATGAAGAACAATTCGCTTGATTGTTTTGTCTTTTTCAAGCAGCCTGCCGAGTGTAACAGGCACTTTTGAGTCCTCGATTTTCTGCTTTGGGGAATACACTCCCGCAAGAGAAACAAGGTTAAACTGTCGCCAGTCTTTGCCCTCCAGCTTCATCAAAGTTGCATAGGAAAGCAGGTCAATGGCACACTCAAAAAGATGAACCTCTCCGGTGTTTTCGGCAGTCAGGCGGAAAGAATATTGCTTTTTACTGCCGGTGCAGTCGCCCATAATCCTTGATTGATTTGTTGCTCTGTAAGCGGCGTATTTAGGTTCTTTGTTCTCGTCATAGCCGATAAAAACAGCATTGTGATATGGGAGCGACTCAATGATTAGCTCCTGTTCCAAACAGTGGTTGATGATTTCATAATCAATCCCACGCCCGAAAAGGTAATCAAATACCACATCGGCAGTAGGACTTTTTTCAGGCAGAAGCAAGGGTTGTTCCTCATAGCTTTTGATGTTTTCACAAGTCGGAAAGCTGACTGAACCGTTTCCCATAATGGTCTGAACCGCCTGCACAAAATCCATTCCACGGACTTTGATAAGGTAATCGAGGGCGGATTTGCCCCCGATACCTCTCGACCACCACATCCATTTTCCGTTGGAAATCTTCAAACTGTCGTGGGTTCTTGTGGTGTAGGTGTTGCTTGAAAACTTGACAAGCTCGCCCGGTTCATACTCTCTGAGATAGGTTAATAAATCCATTCGTTTGGCTTCGGTTATGACTTCCGGTGCAATATACGGCATAGGTATCACCGCCTTTTTACATCAGCAAATCGGCAACCGCTTTCTGTATCGGTTCGTTGATACTGAGCTTTGCAATGATAATGAGTATCTTATCAACAGGGCAGCCGATGTCATTCCAAACAGTCCAAGCACCTCCCGCAAGGTCGTCGTTTTCATACAAAGCAATGATTTCTTCCGGCGAAAACACCGTTTCAATGCTCTGTCGAACCAACTCTCCGTAGAAAGAAAGCTTTGCATTTCTAAGGGCAAATTCTGCTTCCTTTGCGGGCGGTTTGCTTCTTTTTAATTCGAGATATGCTTTATCAAGTCTCCTGACCACAACCATCATCATTGCATCAAAAGGGTTAATGATTGCTTTTCTGCAAGGGCAGTTTTCTCTTTCCTTATCGGGTGTCATTTTATCGTTCATAGGTTTTCTCCTTTCGTGTGTTCGGCACTTCGCCCTCATCGGGTTCGCCGCCGACAATTTCGTTTTCTCGCTTATCCATATTGAGCAGAATATTCAGCTCGTCCAGTCGGGCAAGCTTTGTTTTGAGTTCTTCCTCTTGGATAAATGGTTTTTGGACTTCTTTCTTTGCGGTTTCCAACTGATTTTTGGTGTTCTCAAGGTCATTTTCCGCAAGCGACAAACTCTCGGCAAATCTCTCAATTCCGTTATCGAGGCGGATAATATTGCCGTATGCGTCATCGCCGAGAGGAACATTTCTGCTTGTTGCACCTTTCAGTCGAACCTCATAATTTCGCTCTGCGGTATTAAAAAGCAGCTCCGTTTCAAACCCTCTGTACTTGCCGAGAGGAATAGGGTCGGGGCTGTTCATCTGCTTGCAGGCTTCAATGATTGCTTTACCGGCGTCGGCTTTTTCGGAATAAAAAACACCCTTAACCTCCATACCGACAAAGCGGTCGTCCGTTGGTTTCGGGTGCTGTTTCGCAGTTTCTACATCTTGCTTCAAGCCTTCAATGCGGTTTTCCAAAGCTGTAATTCGCTGCGGATAATATTTGATTATCTTATCTTCCAAAGCGTATTTTTCAGATAGAAAGTTGGATTTTAAGAGCTTCAGCTTTTGGACTTGAATATCCAAATCCATCTTCTCCTTAATATACGGATTGCCGGTGGCAAGCATTTTAATCTCTGCATAGGACAGGGCGGTTTCATCAATATCCTCGGCAGAACGCACCGGGGATTTGCTCGTCATAATCTGACTGGCGAACTTTTGCTTTCCCTCTACAAGCTGATAGAGATATGCGTCAAAGGTCTGCTCCGTTACATAGCGGTAAATATCTACATCAGGGTTTGAGTTGCCCTGACGGATAATTCGACCGGAACGCTGCTCCAAGTCTGACGGTCTCCACGGACAATCCACATCGTGAAGTGCGATAAGTCTGTCCTGAACATTCGTGCCGGCTCCCATCTTCTGCGTAGAGCCGAGAAGCACTCTGACCTCGCCCTTGCGGGTCTTTTGGAACAGTTCTTTCTTCTTCACATCGGTATCTGCTTCGTGGATAAAGCGGACTTCGCTTTCGGGGACACCACGCTCTATGAGCTTCTTTCTGATGTCGTTATATACCGAGAATGTGCCGTCGTTCTTTGGTGTTGAGAGGTCGCAGAACACAAGCTGTGCCGATTTTTTATCGGCTGTTTCCTCCCAAATACGGTAGATGTTATCGACGCAGGCGTTGATTTTACTACCCTCAAAATCAGGCAGCATATCGTTGAGCATACGCTGGTCAAGAGCCAACTTTCTACCGTCGTTTGTGATTTTGAGCATATTATCTACACTCGAATCCACACCGCCACCACGGACTTTCTCGGCTCGCTCCGCAAGGGAAGCAACCATTTCTTTCTGCATTTCAGACGGCTTGACTGCAACATTGTGGAAGTGTGCATCCGGCACAGGCAATTCCAACATATCTGCCGTCTTAATGTCGGCGACCTCCTTAAACATCGCCATAAGCTCCGGAAGGTTATAGAATTTTGCAAAGCGGGTTTTCGCTCTGTAACCCGTTCCCTCCGGGGTAAGCTCTACGGCTGTTACAGTCTCTCCAAAGGTACTTGCCCACGAGTCGAAGTGCTGTAAATTGTTTTTTACAAGCGTGTTGTACTGCAAGTATCGCTGAATGGTATAGAGTTCCACCATACTGTTTGAGATAGGAGTACCGGTTGCAAATACCGTTCCTCGACCGCCTGTAAGCTCGTCAAGGTATCGGCACTTCATAAACAGGTCGGAGGATTTCTGTGCTTCCGTCTGAGCGATACCGCCCACATTACGCATTTTGGTGTAAAGGTAGAGGTTCTTGTAATAATGACTCTCGTCAATAAAGAGCCTGTCAACACCGAGTTCTTCAAAGGTAACAACATCGTCCTTTCGGCTTTGGTCGTTGAGCTTTTCCAGCTTTTGCTTCACGGACTTTTTAGACTTTTCAAGCTGTTTAATGGAGAAGTTTTCTCCACGATTTCGCTTCAAATCCATAATACCGTCTGTCAGTTCTTCAAGCTGCTGCTCAAGAATTGCCCTCTGTCTTTCAATGGACATCGGTATTTTTTCAAACTGAGAATGACCGATGATTACGGCGTCATAATCTCCCGTAGCAATTCGACCACAGAACTTTTTGCGGTTCTTCGTTTCAAAATCTCGCTTTGTCGCTACGAGAATATTCGCCGCCGGATAGAGCTGTAAAAACTCCGCCGCCCATTGCTCGGTTAAGTGATTCGGGACTACGAACAGCGACTTATTGCAAAGTCCAAGTCGTTTGGACTCCATAGCGGCGGCTACCATTACAAAGGTCTTGCCCGCACCGACTGCGTGTGCCAACAGCGTGTTACCGCCGTACAGAATGTGTGCAACCGCATTTTTCTGATGTTCACGGAGTTCGATTTCCGGGTTCATACCGTTGAAAACAATGTGGCTTCCGTCGTACTCACGGGGTCTTATACTGTTGAACTTTTCGTTATACATCTTCGTGAGTTTTTCTCGGCGGGCAGGGTCAGCCCATATCCAGTCCTGAAAGCCCTGCTTTATGAGTTCCTGCTTTGCCTGTGCGATTGCCGTCTCTTTTTTATTGAGAACGGCTTTCTTTCTGCCTTCCTCATCTTCGATATAGTCAAAGATTCGGACATCTTTCAGGTTCAGTGTTTCCTCAATTATCTTATATGCGTTGATGCGGGAAGTACCGTATGTGCTGTACGCTTTTACATTGGAACGGTCGTAGCTCTTTCCCTCAATGTTCCATTCGCCGGTAAACTGAGAGTAGTGAACCTTGATATTCCATTGTGCATAGCGTGGGGTGTCGAGAAACTCAAACATAAACTGTTGGAATATTTCGGGCGGTATCCAAGTCGCACCGAGCCTTACGGAAATCTCGCTTGCCGTCAAATCCTTTGGCTGCACCTTTTCAAGTGCCTGCACATTGACGGTGTAATCTTCGGGATACAGAGTCGCAGACCTTTTGGCTGTTGCCAGCTTCTCACGAACATTGCCCGACAGATATTCGTCTGCCATCAGATACTTCGGCTCATAAGAATTGCCGTACTCATAAAGGGGATTTAAGAAGATAACACCCTTTAAGTCAGAAAATAATTCTTCCTCACTTTTGCCGGACAACTCCATCATATATTCCATATCAATGGCTGCTTTTTCACCCATAGAGACAGCGAGAGCTTCGTCTGCGGTATCAACCTCCGTTACCGGCTTGTGCGGTTTTATCGTCCTTTTGAAGAACATATCTGCCTTGCGTTCCAGTTCGCCATCTTCGTTGATGACCTCAAGAGCAGAGAGCAGAGCATAGGAACTGTCGTCGGAAAAGGCAGAAGTATTGGCACGGCTGTTAATAAGTCCGTACTTCTTTGTAAAGCTGTCATACAGAGTGTTCAGCTTTTCCTGTGCCTGTTTGATTTCGCTGTCCGGGTAATCCTCGGTTTGCAGTTCAATCAGATTGCGGACGCAATCTCTTATCCCAATCATACCCTTAATGCGGTTCTCGGCGGTTGCCGATACCTCCACCGGGGACATACGGGAGTTCTCACGGAAATAGATTTTGTCGTCCAAAACCGTGTAAGAGAAGTTCCTTACCGTAGGGTCTGCCGGGATAGAATTATCTTCTTCCTCCAGCTCATCGGCTACTTCGTATTCGGAGATTTCTCCGTGAATGTTTGAAACAGCTTCGTTCAAAAGCTCCGAAAGGTCGGCGTTTTCAAACGGCTCACAGGTTGCTTCCGGTCCGAAACGACCGCTTACCATTTTCATTTCGCCGAGTATCATTTCCGGGTGCTGAACAAAATATGAGTTCATCCTTATACCGTTTTCGTCGGTGTCAAGATGAACCCAGTCAGGCTCAATATCTATTAGCCTGTCTCGCTTTTGCAAGAACAGAATATCGGATACAACCTCTGTTCCGGCATTGCCTTTGAAGGTGTCGTTCGGAAGTCTGATTGCTCCAAGAAGCTCCGCCCTCTGTGCGATATATTTACGCACATTGGAGTTTTCCTTATCCATAGTTCCTTTGCTTGTCACAAGAGCCATCACACCGCCGGGGCGTAACTTATCAAGCGATTTTGCAAAGAAATAATCGTGGATTAAGAAATTGTACTTGTCGTATCGTTTATCGGAGACTTTGAAATCTCCGAAAGGCACATTGCCGATAACGCCGTCAAAGAAGCTGTCGGGGACATTTACTTCCTCAAAGCCCTGTGCCGCAATAGAAGATTTCTGATAAAGCTGCTGAGCGATACCGGCTGAAACGGTATCAAGCTCCACGCCGTAAACCTTTGCGTTTTCCATTGACTTAGGCAGCATACCGATGAAGTTACCGATACCGCAAGACGGCTCAAGCAGGTTGCCCTCCTGAAATCCCATCTGTTCCAACACCTTGTAAATGGCAGTAGATACTTCGGGCGGAGTGTAAAAGGCGGTCAAGGTGCTTTCTCTTGCCGACGCATATTCCTCCGGCGTCAGGATATTTTTCAGCATTGCATACTCTGTATGCCAAGCTCCGACTCGTTCGTCAAAGGCTTCGGGAATACCGCCCCAACCGACATATCTCGACAAGATTTTCTGCTCGTCAGGTGTTGCAAAACGGTTTTCGTTTTGACAATCCTTCAAGACCTTAATCGCTGCATAGTTTCTGTGAAAACGCTCTTTTTTGTTCACTTCTTCAACCTGATTATTGGCAAGGTCAAAGTTGTGTCGCTCCGACATCGGAATATCCGGGTGGAGGTCAAAGCTCTTTACCTTTGACTTTTTCTTTTGCTCCCAAGCGGGTACAATCGGTTCAGGCTCTTTGTCGTAACCGTTGCCGATACGAACACCCTCGTTATACATTTCCTCATAACTGTCAAAACCGTTTTGAGTAGCAACGATTTCTCTGTAATCCTCAATCGGTACATTTCCGATGTTCGTTGCCACCATATCAGTTCTTTCAGCGTTTTCAATGAGTGCTTCCATTGTGGCGGAGGTACAGTCGGTCAAATCCGGTGTCCTGTGAAATTCTCGGTCTGCGTCCTCAAACCATTCCGTGCCTATATCGGCAAGCTCCTGATTTGCAATACTGCCGAGGTAATCAAAGAAATCCTCAGCCGAGTCATACTCCCTTGCGGCTTGCTGTATCTCGTCAAAAGAAAGCGTATTTGTAACATACTGACCTCCGGCATTGCTGTCGGGGTTATAGTACATCCAAATTACACTTTCATTGTCCCGGTCGATAAAGAAGGCGTCGTCATAACCGGTTTTCGGACTGAAATTCTGTACGGTTTTGGTATCGTTTTGAACTTCATTTTCGCCTGTAACGGCTTTTTCTTCCGCCGGTAATACACTGACCTTCAAGTGGTCGTTCATTGGATTTTCACGCACTTTTCGGTCAAATTCTTCCCTTGGAAGCTCCTTGTTGAAAAGGGGCATATCAAAGTCATAGAGCATTACACGGTTTTCATCAAAGGACAAAACCTCATACTGCGAAGCTCCGATATATACGCTGTCGCCGAGATGATATTCATACTTTATTTCCGTTTCGTCCACTTTGTTTTCAGGCTCAGGCGGTGCGGTAGAGAGTATCTCTCGGTTTTTTCTCTGCTCTGCAAGCTCGGCTCGCCGTTCTTCCTGCTTTTCAAGCCATTCCGGGTACTTTTCTTTTTCCTTTGGATTTAAGTATCTGTCCATTCGGATAAGGTCTCCGATACGCTTTTCCACCTGAGACCAAGAAAGTGTAATGTGCGGCTTGTCGCTTCCGATACCTTTTGAAATTGTGATACCTTTTCCGTCGTGCTGTTCGTCAATGCCTGCACCGATGATAACAGGGTAAGAGCCGCCCCAACCGTATTCGTTTTTCAAGAAGTCGGCGTTTTCCTTTGCGGAAAGGCTCTTTTCAAACTGCTCATAGATACGCATTTTGCCCTCGGAAACTCCGCTTCCACGGGTCAATACAGCGTCTATGACTTCCTGAGAAAAAGTAAAGGCAGAGGTTTTTTGTTCCTCTGCCTGATTGCCCATTATGAGAGTCAACTGACCGTCCATAGACGGAAGCGGCTTCATTGTATCGGTCAATTCTCCCAAAAGTCTCATTGCTTCAAAATGCTGTGCGATAACGCCCCAATCATAGAAGCTCTGAGCGGTTCTGTTTTCGTATTCGCCCTCCCATAAGTGGAGGACATTCTGAAATGTTTTGTAGCCGACAAGTCTGCCGTCGTTTAAGGTAAGCTGGGTGTAATCGTTGTTGAAAATACCCTTGATATATTCGGTACGGGTCGCATTATCCGTATTTCTCTCATAGAAGTCTTTGATTTCTTCCTTTGAAGCGGACAAATGCGGGGTAGTACCGAGTATTTCTCGGATAGTATCGTCGCCACCGAAAAACGGCAGGCTCTTGTCCTCGTGGTTTCTGTCGTAATACTCTAAGCGAATATTACCTGATTCTTCACGATTTCCTGTGCCGAGTTCCTGATGTTGTTCATCAGGCGAACCCATTTCATCATATCTTCCGCCTTCATCTGCTCCGTCAGCCCGGCTTTCTGTGCCATCTGCTTCACGAGAGTTTCCTCCAGTTCGCTCGCTCTCTGCTGAACCTCCGCCAAGTGACTGTTCAGAATCCCTTTCGTCAGAAGATTGTAATACAGGATTTTGTGATGTTCCTTCAGATAAGTTCTCCTCATCTGCGACCATCTGCCGAGAGTCACTTCCGTCTGCTCCGGCAGCTTCAGGTTCGGAAGATTGTAATCTCCCACCATCGTGTATGTGATTTCGCTCATCGCTTTGACTCCTTTCGTCTTTGATGTCTTTATTGTATTCGGATTGCCCCTGTTCATCAATTATGCGATTTTCCTTGCTGAGCGTGCTGATTGTTCTGCTGACAGGAATCAACGCCATTTCAGCAATGTCACTTGTAGCAATACCTACCGCATTGAGAACTTCCTGTGAATTGAAGTTTGAAATACCGGCAAAGTCATCGGGAGAATAAACCTTGTCTGCGTCCAACCCCAATCGTGCCATAACCATATATGATACACTGTTTCTGACAAGCTCCAAATACAAGGCATTTGCTTCGTCGGCAGACAAATACTCAATATCGCTTCCTGCACCCAAACTCATAAAGTCGGATATATAGTCTGCGATGTTGTCCTCAACGGCATTAGCAATGCTCTCTTTGATGACATTTTCAATACTCGTTGTATCGTTTACCGCACCGAAAGTGTTTTCAAGCGTTTCGATAACCTCTGCTTCATAATCGGGTCTCATCTCCCAAATCGGAACAGGGCGGGAATATCGGCTTTCGTGGGTGTCCGATATATCAAAGTAATGAATCAGCCTTTGACGGCTTCTGTCTGCGTCCTCAAATACGGCAATACCCTTTGCTCCTCGGTTTACCCAGCGACCGAAAGTACCGTTCCAGCGTTCGATTTCAAGCACGGCTGTTGCATCGGGTCTTTGGGCATAAATGAGAAGCTGTTCATCAAATCGGAGCCTGAAATTTCTGCCTGCGGTTTTCAGAAACGATTGCCAGTTTACCGGATTGTCTGTAACTGCAAAACAGGTTCTTTCATACAGCTCCGAAATCAGGTCAAATTTTCTTGCCACCTCGTCTGCACCTCCTTATCGTGTTTTTTCTTTGTCCTTTGCAGGATTTGTGTTTTCTTTTGCGGCTGGTTCTACGGTATGACCGTTTCTCTCGCAAAGCTCGGCAAATTCGCAGATATGGTAGAGATTTGTGCCGACCTCCAAATGGTAGTCGTCAATATATCTGCAAGTCCTCTCCATTGTTTTGCCGTCGCCGAGCTTAATTGAGATTTTCTCTCCGTCCGCAATGCGAAACTGCTCCTGATAGTGCGGGTCAATAAATCGGATACCACGCTCGGCATTTTTCAAGTGGGCATTTAGCCACTCTTTCTGATAGCAATAGCAGTAAAGATTGTACTCGCCCCTGTTGGGGTTAAACCTCATAAGATAGCTGTACTTTTCCGTATCAAGACGAATGCCGTAGTGGTTGCGGTCATCATTAAAGGAACTGTCGGGAGTGGAATAACAGTAAGAGGACATAGCATTACTGCCGGACAAAACATCGCCGTCACGCAATCCGTTTATCACATCATCAAATTCAGCCTTAAATTCATCGGTTTTCAAGTCTTTTCTGAAATCGTTCCAAGTCGTCCAAAACTCGTTCCCGTTAGAACCGAAGTCGGCTCTCAAATATCCGATAAGACCAGTCTGCATAGAGAGCTGCTGACTTTGGCTGAAGGTGTATTTACGCTCTGCTTCGGTCAATACTCTGTAATCCATTTTCATCACCTCGCTTGTTCGTTTGTTTGTCTTTGCTTTGGAATAGGAAAACCATAAACTCCGGCAATGTCATCGCCGAGCCTTTTGGTAACTCGTGTGATGTCGGCTCTTGTGGCTTTTCCGTTATAGATTTTATCTTGCAGATTTTCAATCTGCGTATCGGTAACACCGTCTTTGAATACACGGTAAAGATAATGGTTTGTGCCGTCGTGATGAACGGCGTCAGCTCGAAGATCTCCGTACTTATCCACATACCATTCGGTGTAATCGGTATCGGAATAAAGGCAGTCCTTAATGTTGCCGGAATCAATCATCTTGTATCCCGACACTCTGCCGTTCCATCTGCCGAGGTCGCCGATAACGATAATCGGCTGTGAAAGCTGAATGTTAAGATTTACTCGTTCATCATAAAGATTTTCGGCATTGGATTTTACCATAATGTCGTAAAGCTCATCATCGGAATATCCGGGATACAGTTCCTCCAAAGACTCTCGCCAATCATCAAGGTCAAGGCTAATGTCGCTCCAAATGATATGACGGTCATTCTGTTCCTGCCTGCTCATCAGTGCCACCTCCCAAATAAGAGAACAGCTTATTGGCTTTGGTCTGCTTCTGAAGCTCGATAATCAGGCTCATATCCGGAATAGTAACACCGGGAATTTTCAAAATGCTCTCCATATCAAGCTGCTGCAATTTCTTTTCGGTATTGCAGCCTGCGTCAAACAGTTTCGTCAGAAGCTTTGTTTTCTGTTGAAAAGTGAATTTTTCCTTCATTGCTTTGTCCTCCTTATCGTTCTTTGTCTTTGTTTCGCTTCTTGTGTAAAAGCTCTTGTGCCTTTTCCTTTGCCCATTCAGGCAGACACTCAGGCTTTACCTCGCCCATAACGTCCATTCTTTCATATCGGGTGGATTTACCGGTGTGAAGATTGGTACAAAATACGGCACTTCCACGACTGTTTGCCGACGCACCGAAGCCGCCCGTAACATAATAAAGTTGTCTGTCGGCTCGCTGAAATTCAGGTTTTAATACCTTGGGGTCAATGGCTATGATTTTGCCGTTGATGTCTTTGGAATAGTGGTCGGGGATACAGTCGGCTTCCGTTATGAGTGTGATTGGAATATCCAGTTTTTCTACCTGTTCCTTGAAAAGCTCCGCTTCATTTGCCACACGGCTTCCGAAAAGGTGTACGATTTCAATATAGTCATCGCTTACCATACATTCCGAACACAGTTCAAACAGGTCGTTTCGTTCTGCAAAGCCGCACAAAAATTTATCGCCGTTCGTGCTTTGCTCATTGGAAGCCAAGATAACTTCCTTTTCACCCACATTGACCGAGCAGAGAACGGTGTATTCACCGATTTTTCTTTTTTCCTCGTTCATATCCACACCTCAGCTTACTTCAATCACAATTCTGATGTTTCCGCAGTCGCAGCCACTGCACTGCCTTGACAGTTCGGGAAACAGGGATTGCACTCTCTGTCTTGCTCTGCGGATAGTCTCAAAGCACGGCAAGCCGTACCCTTTATAGTTGTTGACTATATCCTCAAGCGGTAAATCTCCGACTCTCATATAGCTGTATCGGTTGTAATAGCAAAGGATAAGCTGCATATCGTCATACCTCGTTTCGGGGCATTCTCTGAGTATTGCAAGCACCTTGCTGTCAACCGTCTTTAGCTTGTTCATAATGCACCTCCGTAAAAGAACCGTGGGCGAAGTATTCACTCCGCCCACACAAGCGTTCCTTATTTCTTTCTGTTCTTAATCTGCAAGAAGATAAAGCCGCCGATAATAAAGGCGACCAATACAACTGCTACGATTGTTTTAGCGTCCATTACTCATTGTCCTCCTTCTTCTTTTTTCTGTACGCAATAATGGCTGTGCCTACAATGCCGAGGGCAGAAAGTCCCGCAAGTGCAGTCCACAAGCCGACATTGCTGTTGTCTCCGGTCTTTGGTGTATCTCTCAGCTCATTGTGCATTTCCACAACGGTAGTAGAACCGACCTTTATGGTTGCAATCTTATCCGCAGGAAGAACATAGGAAGCAGAAACACTATCCTGAACCTCGGAAACGGTGTAGTCGCCGATACGAAGTCCCTCGATAATGATTTCACCGTTCTTATCGGTCGTGAAGCTGCGGTCATAACCGTTTACTCCCGTAACTCTGAAAGTGAAACCTTCAACTTTATCGTCAGAGGAAGTCTTAACGATTTTCAGGTTTCCTTTCATTGCCGTGTTAATAAAGCCGACGCCGGCTTTGTTTTCTACCTCGTAGGTGGTTTCATCTTTTTCAATGAAAACAGAGTACACACCCTTATCAAGTTCAAAGCCTTCCGGTGCTTTGGTTTCTCTTACAAGGTATTTTCCGTAAAGAAGCTCCTTCATCTCGTAAATACCCGTAGAAGTTTCGTTGAGCGTACCGATAAGCTTGTCGCCGTCGTCCAGTTTGCCATCGCCGTTTACATCTTTGTAAACCTCAAAGATTGCACCCGTCAGTTTGTTGTCCGGGTAATCTTCATCAACCTTTGTGAGGCTGATGTTGCCGTGAACATACTCGTTGACAATTTCAACCTCGATAACCTGACCGTCCTCGGACACGATAACCTCATAGGAAGTATCGTCAAGCACGAAACCGGCAGGCTGTTCGATTTCTTTTACAATCCAGTTTCCATACGGTACTTTGTCAAAAGAAAAGCTACCGTCATTTTCAGAGGTAGCAGTCATCAAAGCATTTTCTTTTGTAAATACGGTTTCATCAGCCTTAAACAGACCGATTACAGCACCTCCCAGTGCTTCGCCGTTTTCGGTAATCTTCTTACCGGAGACAGAACCGTAAATGAGCTTGTTTTCAATCGGCTTGCCGCCATTGACCGCAATCTCAACAGTTTCGGTATCCTGTCCCGCATAGCTGAAAGTAAACGGATACTTGGCGTCGGAGAGAATATAATGCTCATCGGTGGCAAGTTCCTTTACATAGTAGCTTCCGAAAGGAAGGTCGGTTTTCAGCGTTGCCTTGCCGTTTTCAGAAAGTGAGATAATTTCAATCAGACCGTCTGCTGGGATAGAAGTACCGCTTGCAGAAACAAGTTCCTCTGCGGCGAAAAGTCCGAAGCTGATATTCTTCATTTCATCGCCGTTACCGATGTTGAAGATGTCGTTCTTTTCAATAGTCTTTTCAAGACTTACCGTTACTTTCTGCCTGTCGTTTACAAAGCTTGTGGCGGTTTCGGTTACAGACACTTCCTGACCGGCATAAGTCAGCTCAACATCGTGAGCTTCTTTGTTGATGACCATACCCTCCGGTGCGGTAATTTCAACCACCGTATATTTTCCGAGATAAAGCTCCTTACTCTTGGCAAGTCCGTTTTCATCTGTGGTAACAGTATCTACGACCTCGCCCTTTGCATAACGGAGTGTACCGTCGGGAGTGATAATATCTTCTGCTGCGGTAATCTCATAAACCGCACCTGCAAGTCCTTTCATTTCATAGACAGGCTGGTAAATCAAATCGGCATTTTCCTCTCCGGAGATATTTACCCCTGAGAATACCTCGCCGGTCTTTTCAATGCTGACAGTACCTTTCTGTGCCATATTGGGCTTATCGACCTTAATCACGGTAATACCACCCTCATCGGAAGAATGTTCCTCTGCCACATCAAAGTACACCGGTGTGCTATCAAGCACATATCCGTAAGGAGCCTGAACCTCAACAAGAGAATATCCCTTGCCGTATTCCAGTTTCTCCGGTGTAACAAGCTGTCCGTTTGCATCGGTGTAGAAAATATCTATCGTTGTCGGAGTAGGATAAGTGAAGGTCATTGTTACCTGATTGCCGTCCGGGTCAAAGATTTTGAACCCAGCACCGGCATAAGGAATGTTTTTACCGCTTTCTGCGTCCACCTTAACCACCTTGATATAGCTTTCAAAGTTTGCGTTGTTGATGAGATAGCGGTAGGTCTGTCCGTTCTGAGAAATGAACACATCGAAGTCGTCCATTAACTCACGCCCCTCCCAACCGGAGGTCTGATGAACGGTATATACGCCGTAAGGCATATCCTTTGTCTGACCGAAGCCGTTTTCATCACAAACAATCACATCTCTTTCATCTTCTTCTGCTGAATCAAAGCTGCCGGAAGATTTCAGATAGATTTCAAAGGTTGCACCGTTTTCCGGTGTTTCAATCTTTGTTTCGCCGTCATCGGCGTGCTTGATAATGGCGATATTGCCTTTCATAACCTGTTCGGTAACATCATTTGCTGTCTGATTGTGTTCCACCGTATAAAGCTGCGGTTCAGCACCGACCTTATGGATTGCGGTATCAAGCAGATAGCCCTCGGACGGAGTGATTTCACGGATTGTCCAGTCATCATCACAGATATATTCCTTTGTGGTAAACTGACCGTTCTTATCCGTCACATACTTGTCCACAAGGGTTTCGCCTTTATAGATACCGTAAACTGCTCCGGCAAGGGTAGCGTCGCCCTGCGGTGTGCCTTCCTCTCGGTCGCTCTTTGTTACGGTTACGCTGAACTTTTTGAGAATGTTCGTGAAGTTTCTTGTGGTTACTTCTTTCCAGTTAATCGGTGCGGTCTGATTTGCAGGCACAACATAACGGATTGCGGTATCCACTTCCTCAATGGTGTATGGGGTAGTGCCGCTGATAAGCACATCATCAAAAGAAGCAACACCGTTCTTATCTGTCACGGCATACTCATCGACAGCAATACCGGAAAGAGATGTGCCGTAAAGATGGAAGGTAACGCCCTCAACCAAGTTATCCTCAGAAGATTTGATAACCCGAAGATTACCTCTTTTGAGAACATTATTGAAATTGACCTTTGCCACCTGACCGGCAACAACAGTTACTCTGTGAACCTCCTGCGGAACATATTTGTCAATAGACTGTTCTGTCACCGTGTAAACACCGGGCATAAGGTTATCAAGCTGGAATTTACCGCCGTTTGCAGTCGTAACAGTCTGATTGACGCCGTTACCGCTGACAGTAAACTGAATACCGTCAACCTTTCCGTCCTCACTTGTCTTTACAATCTGACAAGAGCCGTAGCTTACCTTCATTTTGACAAATCCGCTGACAGGGTCGCTGACCTCCTGAGCATAAGTAACCACATCCTGAATGCCGTTGCCGTTCTGATGGATACCGTCAGACCATACGACAACACCTCTGCGGACGCCGTTTTTCTTTGCGGCTGTGATAGTAAATTCCTTGCTCGGAGCTTTTTCCATTGAAACAGTCAATTTGTTTCCGCTGGTAGAGAAGGAAACTCCGTCAATATTTGCCGAGAAGGTATAATTGCCAAGCACACCGTTTGTATCGGTGAGAGTTGCAACATACTTGCTTCCGTTCCATTCAAGCTCGTTTACCTTTGCAGAACCGCTTGACCTTGTGCAGAAGCTCGGAACTTCCGTATGGTTCTGAACGCTTGTTACCATACTGTTGTAGTAAGACAAGATTTTACTGCGGAGTGGGTGTGCGGAGCTTACACATTCAAGCACGGCATTGTACCCGCCGGTAGAAACGTGATTAAAGCCTGCGTCTCTTTCGCCGACAATCGTTTCCCAAATCAAAATCTGAGTGGCATAAGCGTGGGCGATACAGTTTGCGTCGCTTTCATTCTGCGACTTCCAGCTTGTCGAAATTCCTCCACGGTAGCCGTACTGCAAGATACGACCGATAAGCAGGCGAATATCATCGCCGGAAATCGTACCGTTCGGACTGATGTTGTTGAAGAAGTTCTCGTCCTTTTCGGTGAGAGTATCTCCAGTCCGCTGACCTGTACCCGGCTCGATACAGTAGGCGATATTGCCCGAATACGAACCCATTGCACGAAGTCCCGTATATTTTGTAGACAAGCCTTTCCAACCGTTCATATAGTTGAGATTGCCGTGTCCCCATTCGCCGTTGTTATTGGTATCTCCGCTTCGGGGATAATCGACGAGGTACACATCGGCTTTTTCGCCTACGGCTGCAAAGGCTGTCGTTGCCCCAATGCCCATAAAAGCAGTAAGGCTCATAACCGCCGCCAACATAAGCGAGACGGCTTTCTTGAATTTTGTTTTAACCATTGCGTTTTCCTCCTTGAAATGCAAAAACGCACCGATTTTACTCAGTGCGTCCGCTTAAAATTATTTTGTTTTAGCAGTAGCCGATATAGATGTTGTACTCCGTATCGGATAGCTTTTCTGTCCATATCCACACAGCGGTAAAACCCTCGCTGTTCTTGTATCGGTTCAGTCTGCTTTCAATATCAGATTTGATACCGCTACGGTTAGGATTTGCGGATATGGGATTGTCCCAACATTCTGTCGCCGTGCTGTCAAGAGAAAGCCCTATGCTTACCGCATACTCTTTTGCGTAACTCACATAAGGGCTGACATCGAATGTCTGCTTGGGCGGCTCTGTCGGTTCCGGTTCTGCCGGCTTTTCAGTCGGTTTTTCAACCGGCTTTTGTTCGGCAGTTGTCTGTGCTTTTGGCTGCTCCGGTTGTTTTTCGGGTTCAGCCTGCGTGGTTGTCTGCTTTGGTGGCTCTGCCTTTGGCTTTTCAGTTACAGGAGTTTCAGCCGTTTTATCTTCCGCCGGTTTTGTCTGAACAGTTGCAACCGTCTGACTCTCAGCGGTTGATTGGCTTTCTTCTGCCGTAATCGGTGTTTCTTCCTGAACTGCCGTGCTTTCCGGTTCTTCAGCCGTTTCTTCCTGAGATTGCGTTTCGGTATTACCAGCCGGAAAAGAAGTCTCTGTTTTCGTTATCTCCTGTGCAGCTTCTTTGGCTGTGTTACCGTTACAACCTACAAGGAAAATCATCAGGCAGGCAAGAACACAAGGTATCAGCCTGTTTTTCATATCCATCGCTCCTTTCTGCTTTAATCGTAATCAAAACCGGTCAAAACATCAAAGGTGCGATTGGCTGAACTTTTTATCGTAGCAGACATTTTGCTTTTGCTCCAAATGTGCGAACCCTTATATAGACAGCTATATGTTATTAGAGATAGATATACTCAAGGGAGATAGAGTATATTTTTCAGCAGGTTAATAGCCGGTATATATAGGGGTTAGAGTGTGAGAAAGGGGGAAGGCTATCGGCTGTCACGGTCGGCTCTGCTTCGCAGAAACTTGTTGTAATGCTCCAATGCCTTGCACACAAAATCCTCCGTTTGGCTTATGGGAATGTTCTTCGGGATAAGCTGTCGAACCCTGTCGCCCCTCAAAACAATTTTCTCCCTTTGGTTTGGTTTTTCCTCCGACATAATCGCTTGGATTGCTTCGGTTGTGAGTTTGCCCTCCTCAAAGAACTTTCGCATACGGATTGTTTGGTCGTGGGACGGGGTTGCGTCGTTCAGGTCGATTTCATCAACCACATCACGCTGACTGTCCTCATCGAGAAAAGACAATTCAACCGCCGGTCGCATTTTAATTCGCCCCTCATCAACATAATCCAAAAGTTCGGGAACAAGGTTGGTAAGGCGAATATACCTGTGAATCTGATTTCGGCTGTCGCCACATTCTTGAGCAAGCTCGTCAGAAGTTCTCAACTTTGTCCCCACTGGGGACGAAGTTAAATCCGTGCGTTCTCCTTGCCTTTTCATCGCTTCCAAACGCATTTTGTAGGCATAGGCTTTTTCTGAGGGAAGTATCTGCGACCTTTGATAGTTGCTCTCAACCATTAAAATCGTGGCTTCGTCTCGGTTAAGGTCAACGACCTCACAACGGAGGGTATCAAACCCGGCAAGCTCACAAGCTCGCTTTCGTCTGTGTCCTGAAATGAGTTCGTATCTGCCATCTTCTTTCTGCCTTACCGTTGCCGGAGTAATAACCCCTCGTTCCTTGATACTCTCAATGAGCTGTGCCATATCCTCGTCATCACGCACCTTAAAAGGGTGGTCGGGGAAATCGTCAATCTCAGTCAAGGGAATATCTCGGATTTTGGAAAGCTTTTCTTCATCTCTCTGTTCCTGCGTTGAGAATAAGTCATCGAGCTTCGTGAGAGTGAAGTCGCTCTTTCTTCCTGCCATCGGCTAACACCTCCTTTGTAAATTCTGTGTACGCCTTTGACACCGTGCTGCCCGGTTCGTAGGCAAAAATGCTCTTGCCTTTGGAAGAAGTCTCTGCGGCTTTTACAGCAATCGGGATATATGTTCGATACATCTTGATTTGACTACCGAAGTTCTCTCTCAGAGCTTCTACCGTGCTTTTGGCGAGGTTGGTACGGCTATCCACCAAAGTGAGAAGCATACCGTCAATCTTCAAGCTCGGATTGATACGTTTCTTTACTCGTGAAATAGTCCCCACGAGCTGCGTCATTCCTTTTGCCGGTAAATACTGAGCCTGAACAGGGATAATAACGCTGTCTGCCGCAGATAGAGCATTGATTGTTACCATTCCGAGGGAAGGCATACAGTCTATAAGGATATAGTCGTATTTGTCCTTCACTTCGCTGAGATAGTTTCTCAATGCCGTCTCTCTGCTCATTGCGTTGACAAGGTTAAACTCCATTGCTGAAAGCTCAAGGTTTGCCGGAATAAGGTCAACACCTTCGTCGTGGTGCAGAATACCGACCGTAGGGTCATTCATCGTTTCATTTATGACATCTGTGAGTTTCGTTGCAAGCGTGATACCCAAGTTGTCTGTATCCTGCCAACCGAGACAAGTGGTTAAGTCGCCCTGTGGGTCTGCGTCTATGAGCAGCACTTTCTTTCCCTGCATTGCAAGACCGACGCCGAGGTTTACCGTAGTGGTCGTCTTTCCAACTCCGCCTTTTTGATTGCATATCGCAATCGTTTTGCAGTTCGACACTTTGTGCGTCCTCCTTTCGTGAAATTCATAGCCATCGCAGTATGGCTATGTACTTGACCGGCTCATTTCCTAACCGGTCGGGCAATATTTGTTCTCAACACCCCTTGCCGAGCAATAAGCTCACGGGAAGTCACTAAGGAACAGACTGCTAATCTGTATCATAGGAATTTCACCTCTGCCGGGTACTCCGCCAGCTCCGTAGAGAAGTATCATTATCCTTCTGACTGTCATCGCCGTAACAGGGGCAACCTGTTACCTATACCGGGAGTTCTCGCTGTTCTGCAATGCAGAAGTCACGGCGTACCCGATAAGGTGGCTAAAATCATCAGAATTAAAGTCTTAGTGAATGGTTTATTCAGTTGTCAAAATACAAGTGAAAGGGCTGACCTTTTCGTGGCTCGGAATTAACCCCTTCACTTGTTTGAAATGGGAGAGCGTTTTTGGGGGGTGTTTTTTCAAAATTTCTTGAAAATTTTTTTGCTAACAAAAAAAGCCACCTACTTTCCTCTTAATTGAGGTCAATAGACGGCGGGTAGAAATATTCATAATTTTGGTGTATAATAGGAAATTAAGAGAAAGACAAATTTGAAGTTGGAGGATACACGCATGAAAATTGTAATCATTAATGGAAGTGCCAGAAAAGGAAACACGCTGACAGCAATCAATGCATTTATAAAAGGAGCATCAGAAAAGAATGAAATTGAAATCATTGAACCTGACAAACTCAACATTGCACCATGCAAGGGATGTGGTGTCTGTCAATGCTCTAAGGGATGCGTCGATAAGGATGATACAAATCCTACAATTGATAAAATTGCTGCCGCAGATATGATTCTTTTTGCTACACCAGTTTATTGGTGGGGAATGTCAGCACAATTGAAACTTATCATTGATAAGTGCTACTGCCGTGGATTGCAGTTAAAAAACAAAAAAGTTGGCACAATTGTTGTAGGTGGTTCTCCCGTAGGCAGCATCCAGTATGAGCTGATTGATAAGCAGTTTGACTGTATGGCAAAATATCTTTCATGGGATATGCTTTTCAAAAAATCATATTATGCAACAGCCAGAGATGAACTTGAAAAAAATAAGGATTCCATGAACGAACTTGAGTGGATTGGAAAAAATTTATAAAGCACACACCAAATTCCAGTCTTGCGAAGAGACTGAAAACAACAGAAGATTTCAGTTTGTCTAACTTACTCTAAATTAGCAAAGACCGCTTACAAAAGTGTAGGCGGTCTTTATTCGTGTTCAGATATATTTGATTTTGAACTTTCTTTTCTTGGCTGAAAGCACCTTGCAAAGAATATCATCTGCTGCGTCCGTGTATCTGCCTTGTGCTATTAGGCTGTTCTTCAAACGGATAAGTGATTGCAGCACTTCGCTGTATTCGTCCTTGGAAAGGTATAAATGATATTTTTGTTCTTTCAAAACAACCACCTCCTGTTACCGCAATTATATAATAAGAAATGGCATAGAAGTAGTGTGCGATTGTCGCTTGACCACCCCTAAATGAACGAATTAACAGGGTAACGAACGCCTTATTCATTAGCAGGAATTTTGCTCGAATTTTTCTGCCATTAGCAGAGAGGGCATTTTCATTAGCAAAATAGCGAAAATCCTGCTAATTTTTATTAGCAAGCCGTCCACCTGAAAGGCGGACGACATTAGTCCTAATTTCCATTAGCTGACGGAGAATTTGCTAATGAAAATCTGTGAAATTTACGATTTTTCTCTTTTCCCGTAAAAATGAAAAAACGCCGGAAACCCTTGATTTTACTGGGTTTTCCGGCGGAGTTTTTGGCGTTCCCGAGGTGATTCGAACACCCGACCTACCGCTTAGGAGGCGGTCGCTCTATCCAGCTGAGCTACGGAAACATCTTTAAAATCTATTCAATTATAGGTACAAACTTACTCAATGTCAATCGCCTTTGCCCGAAAGGCGGTCGTTATAACATATTCTTAGGAGGCGAACGCTCTATCCAACTGAGCTATTGGCACATAACATAACTATTGTATATGATGGCTTGCGATTTGTCAAGAAATTGGGAGATTTTCTTATTTTACTGAATATTCAAAAAAATTAAAAATAAGTGTTGACAAATGGAGAAACTTGTGTTAGAATAAATCTTGCTGAAATGCTGAAAGGCAAGATGAGCATACGGAGAGGTGTCCGAGTGGTTTAAGGAGCTAGTCTTGAAAACTAGTGATCCCGCGAGGGACCAAGGGTTCGAATCCCTTCCTCTCCGCCATTTTATTTTATAGTGAATTTAAACTTCACACGGAGGATTACTCAAGTGGTGAAGAGGCTCCCCTGCTAAGGGAGTAGGTCGCTAACGCGGCGCGAGGGTTCAAATCCCTTGTCCTCCGCCAAGAAAAAAGCACTTGCTTTTGCAAGTGCTTTTTTCAGTGAAATAAATCCAAAAGGATTTGTGAAATACCTATCGGTGTGAAATATGGATTCTCCATGTGAAGTGCCTGACGGCGTGAAAGGATTTATTTTATTTCACTTTCTGCGCAAGCAGAAAATTTCACAATACAATAGTATTATTTCACATACGAAGTATATTTCACTTGTTATAAATTAAAAGAGGTTCATATGGCTGAATCAAAGCTTAGAGAACTATCAACTGATTTATATAACCGGTGCGGCACTATTCGCAGAATATTGGTTGCATCTATTAATACTGCAAAAGAAAATTTACAAAAGGAAAAGATTAATTCAAAATCAAAACCCAATATTTCCGTATAATAGCATTCCCCGATTGACGCCAAACTTAATAACTGGTAATATAAGGCTGTGAGAATATTTGTATTCTTGCAGCATATTTTTTTACCAAAAGGAGGATGGATTAATGGGATTTTTATTAGGAAAGACCGCTGTTATTACAGGCGGAGGAAGGGCTGTTCTCAGCAACGGAGGTTGCGGTTCAATCGGCTACGGCATTGCTGTTGCTTATGCAAAAGAGGGTGCAAACCTTGTTATTACAGGCAGAAATGTCAAAAAGCTTGAGGATGCCAAAGAAGAACTCGAAAGACTTTACGGAGTAAATGTGTTGCCTGTTCAGGCTGATGTCAGCAAGGACGGCGATAACGAAAAGGTTGTTCGGAATGTTGTTGACAGAGCTGTTGAAACATTCGGCGGAATTGATGTCTTGATTAACAACGCTCAGGCTTCTGCGTCGGGTATTACGCTTGCTGATCATACAACGGAGCAATTTGACCTTGCTGTTTATTCGGGATTGTACGCAACCTTCTATTATATGAAGGCTTGCTATCCGTACCTTAAAAAGTCAAAGGGAACGGTTATAAACTTTGCTTCGGGTGCCGGACTTTTCGGAAACTTCGGTCAGTGTGCATATGCAGCCGCAAAAGAGGGAATAAGAGGTCTTACAAGAGTTGCCGCCAACGAGTGGGGCAAGGACGGAATAAATGTCAACATTGTCTGTCCGCTTGCATGGACTGCTCAGCTTGAAAAATTTGAGCAGGCTTATCCCGATGCATTCAAGGCGAATGTAAAAGTGCCGCCAATGGGACATTTTGGTGATGTCGAAAAAGAAATCGGCCGTGCCTGTGTTGCACTTGCATCACCTGATTTCAAGTATATGAGCGGCGAAACCATTACCCTTGAGGGCGGAATGGGGCTTAGACCGTAGTTTTATTTTAAGAAAAACCGTGACAGGTAATAACTTTTGAAAAATAAAAGACAGCCGATGTGTGAAATTCGGCTGTCTTTTTTGTTACAGATTAGATGAAAAAATACCGGTAAGCTGCTGCACTCCGATTGACACGGCAGAAATTGCTATCCAACAGCAAAAGCCTAAAATAATCGGTTTTGCACCGCTCTTTATAAGTTTTACTATGTTTGTGTTAAGTCCGATTGCACCCATTGCCATTGAAATGAAAAATGTTGCGAGCCATTTCATAAGCGGCACAAAACCATTGCTGTAAAATTCTGTAAAAGAACATTGCGGAATGAATCCGACAAGTGTTGATACAAGTGACGCTCCGATAAAAAAGAGGATGAACCAGGGGAAAATCTTTTTGAATGAAAATGATGAACCTTTTGCTCCGATTGATTTTGCCTTGTGTGTTCTGTAAATTGCAAGACAGAGTGTTATCGGAATTATCGCAAGTGTGCGTGTCAGTTTTACGGTTACTGCTGTTGACAAAATACCGTTTGCATTCCAGATTTTTTCAGCAGTTGCGGCGGTTGCGGTTACGGACGATGTGTCGTTTACAGCTGTTCCTGCAAACACCGCAAAGCCTTCTGTGCCAAAGCCGACAGCGTGTCCGAATGTCGGAAAAATGAGCGCCGCAAGAATATTGAACAGAAAGATAACCGAGATTGATTGTGCAATTTCCTCGTCATCGGCATCAATTACCGGAGCTGTTGCCGCAATTGCAGAACCGCCGCAGATTGACGAACCTACCCCGATAAGACATGCTGTTTTAGGTTTGATTTTTGCAATTTTCATAACTGCAAATGCTGTTATGAGGGATGTTGAAATTGTGCTTATAATCACAGGCAGACTCTTACTGCCTACACTTGCAATTGTACCGAGATTAAGCGAAAAGCCGAGTATGATTACAGCCCATTGCAGAATCTTTTTTGAGGTGAATTTTATTCCGCCCGAAAAATATTTGTTCGCAGAAAATTTCGGCGCTAAAAGCGTGATTATCATTCCCATTATAATTGCCGCAACAGGTGCGCCTATCAGCGAAAACGAAAACGAGCCGATTTGAACAGTGCTGAAAAGCTCCGCAAATGCCGCAATTACGGCACATACAAGGATTCCGCCAAAATTTGTTTTGATAAATTTCATTGTTTTACCCTTCCCGAATTTATTTTGCCTGTTGAGTATAACACGAAAGTATGATAAAATCTAATTATTATTTAAAATGATATGATAATCAAAATTTATCAGAGGGGTGCAATATGATTGATTACAGGGTTAAAACATTTCTGGCACTTTGTGATTTTATGAATTACAGAAAAACGGCACAGATTCTCAATATGACACAGCCTGCCGTTACTCAGCACATACATTTTCTTGAAAATCAGTACGGCTGCAAGCTGTTTGACTATGACCGACACAGCTTAAAAATGACGAGAGAGGGAATGCTGCTTAAAAGATATTGTGAGTCGGTTATGTATCAGGAAGAAAAGCTGTTTGAAAAGATTAAGTCGGGTGAAAAACGACTTGTGCGGTTTGGTGCGACAAAGACAATCGGAGAATATGTTATCCCGGAACAGGTGGAAAGATTTTTGCAGCTGCCCGATTACAATGTTGAAATTGAGATTGACAACACAAGGTATCTGCTTGATAAACTGAAAAGGGGTGAACTTGACTTTGCGTTGATTGAAGGATTTTTTGACAGCAACGATTTTTTGAGCAGAGTTTACCGTTCGGAAAATTTTGTCGGGGTATGCAGTAAAAATCACAGATTCGCAAACAAAACGATTTTGCCCGATGATATTTTTACCGAACATCTTTTTCTGCGTGAAAAGGGTTCGGGAACACGAAATATTCTTGAACAGGTTTTGTCGGAGCATAACAGAACAACAGGACATTTTGCGAGAGTAACCTGCATAAACCACTTTACGCTTATGTCAGAGCTGATTGCAGATAACCTTGGAATAACTTTTGCTTATGAGGTTATGCAAAAGAGCTATTCAAGCCTTGCACCGTTTTATGTTAAGGGGTGGAATATTGTGCGTGATTTCAATTATGTTTATCTTGATTCCGCTGATTCACTTGAAATTCTTGAAGCCTTTGACAATCTTTCCGAATAGTCAAATTTGGACAGCTTTTGCTGTCCTTTTTTCTTTCACAGTTTCACACACAAGGACACTCGGCATAATATGAGGGTGTAGAGAATAACTTGATTTACGGGTGTTGTGTATGAAAAAGAGCGACATAAGAACATTTGGCATAATCGGCGGTGACAAGCGACAGCTTTTTCTTGCAAAATCAATTTCTGACAGTTGTTACGATGTTTTGCTCGGCGGATTTGACAGCCTTGAAAGCTACGGTTCATTGAGCCTTTGCAATGTTAAAAAGGCAATTTCGGAAAGTGACGCATTGATTTTTCCGTTGCCGTCAATAAGGACAGACGGAAGTCTTAACACTCCGTTTTCAAACGAGAATATTTTGCTTGACGGTGACGATATTGAAATTATCCTTAAAAAGCCTGTTTTTACTACGATGAAAAGCAGATTTTTAAAGGCATATCCAAGGCTTTCCAACGGTGAAATTTTTGATTACGGAGCAAGAGATGATTTTGCAATTCTCAACGCATTGCCTACGGCAGAGGGTGCAATTGAATGTGCAATGAGAGAATATGAGGGTACGATTTTGGGCAGTAAGTGTCTTGTGACGGGATTCGGCAGAATCGGAAAAATTCTTGCTCACAAGCTTGTTTTACTCGGGGCAAATGTTACCGTGAGCGCAAGAAAGCCGTCAGACCTTGCATATGTAAAAGCACTCGGCTACAATGCACTTAATACGGAAAATCTCAGAACGGTAAAGCGGTTTGACATTGTTTTCAACACAATTCCGAGGTTGATTTTTGACAGGGAACTTCTTATGAATACCGACACAAACACCCTTATTATAGACCTTGCGTCCCTGCCGGGAGGGGTTGATTTTGATACCGCCGAAAAACTCGGAATTTATGCCGTTAGGGCATTGTCGCTTCCCGGAAAATGTGCTCCGAAAACGGCAGGAGAAATTATAAAAACTACTGTATTTGACATCATCAAGGAGGTTTACAGGTGACAAAAGCAACCATAGGATTTGCAATGTGCGGTTCCTTTTGCACCTTTTCAAAGGCTTTTACGCAAATGCAGAGGCTTGTTGACTCAGGCTATGATGTTATTCCGATAATGTCGCAAAATGCCTTTTCAACATCAACTCGTTTCGGAAAAGCGGAGGAAACGGTAAAGAGGGCAGAAGAAATAACGGGCAAAACTGTTCTGCACTCGGTTGTGCAGACAGAACCGATAGGACCTAAAAAAATGTGCGACTTGCTTGTGATTGCACCGTGTACGGGCAACACGCTTGCAAAGCTGTCGCTCGGAATTACCGACACGGCGGTAACAATGGCGGCAAAGTCGCATCTGAGAATTTTAAGACCTGTGCTGTTGTGCGTTGCAACAAATGACGCTCTCGGTGCGTCGGCACAGAACATCGGCAGACTTCTCAACACTAAAAATATTTACTTCGTTCCTTTAAAACAGGACGATTGCATCAAGAAACCAAATTCGCTTGTGGCTGATTTTGATAAGCTTGAAGATTGCGTAACTCTTGCATTGCAGGGAAAACAACATCAGCCGATTTTTTTATAACAGAACAACAGCCGTCTTGAAATGCAAATTTTCAAAACGGCTGTTATTTGAGTTGACAATTAAAAAATAGTGTGATAACTTAAAGTATAGTATTTCTGCTGAACAGGAGTGGGTATTTAATGAGAAAAAGAGTAAACAAAATTATTTCTGTTGCACTATCGGCAACTCTTGCGTTCGGTGTGTTTACAGCATTGCCGATGTCGGCAAATGCGGTTGTATCAACGGCAAGCGAGGTAAGTGCGGAGGCAATTCCAAAACATGAGCTTTATAAAAGCTATACATATGGCGGATACAAATATCGCATTGTGGGTCAGAAATCAAACGGAAGATTTAACGCGTGGATTGAATCTTATTCCGGTAAGTCTGCAAGCGTCAATGTTCCTGCGTCAGTCGGTGATTGTGATATGGTTGGCATTGACAACAATTGTTTTTCGTTTAACAAAACTTTGAAAACAATTATTGTTCCCAAGGGCATTGCTGAAATTGGTTCAAGTGCATTTCTCGGCTGTACCGCACTTACAAGTGTAAGCCTGCCGAGTACACTGACAAAAATAAATTTTTGGGCATTTAAAAATTGTACAAGCCTTTCGACACTTTCAATTCCGTCAAGCGTTGTTTCGATAGGTGATAACGCATTTGACAATTGCCTTTGGTACACAAATCAATCTAACGGAATTGTTTACGCAGGAAAAGTTGCGTATAAGTACAAGGGTAAGCTTGCGGATAACAGCTCTGTTACGATAAAAAGCGGAACTGTTTCAATAGCCGATTATGCCTTTACGGACCAAAAGCTTACATCAGTCACACTTCCGTCAAGCCTTGTTTCAATCGGTGAACAGGCGTTTTCATACACTAATCTCAAAACTGTGACAATTCCGAAAAGTGTAAGCTCAATGGGTTATAATCCCTTTGCGTACTGTTCACAGCTTTCAAGCATTACGGTTCAAAGCGGAAACACAAACTTCTATGTTCAAAACGATTTACTTATCGCCAAGAATCATATGTATTCAGTAACAAAAGATATTACTGATCCTGATGCACCTTCTACGGAATCAAGAAGCTACACATCTTATGCTCCGTACGGCTCGGTTGTGATATCGTTCCCGTCAGCATCAACGCTGAAAACTGTTACAATTCCCGAAACGGTTAAGGCAATAGGCAATTATGCTTTTGCAGGAAGTAAAATTGAAAAGCTTACTTTGAACAGCGGACTTGAATCTATTCTCACATCTGCTTTTTCAGGTTGCACAAACCTTTCATCGGTGAGCTTTTCCGACAGTATTATCAGCATTTGCGACAGTTCGTTTGAGGAATGTACTTCACTTAAAAATCTGAAATTCGGCAAAAATCTTGAATTTATTTCATACTATGCCTTTTATAACTGCCAAAATCTTCAATCGGTGACAATCGGGGAAAATGTAAAGGCAATTTGCTGTGATTCATTCGGCAATTGCAATGCTCTTGTAATTAACGGTAAGATTGGCTCAACAGCAGAAACCTTTGCCAAGAAGTACGGCTACAAGTTTAATTCATCAGAAACCACAAGACTTAAAGGCGATGTTGACAATAACGGTATTATTAACGTAGTTGACGCTACCGATATTCAGAAATATGTTGTTAATCTTACAGATGAAAATGGAAATAAGTTTATTGATGTCAACAATGCGGAAGATGTGTATGTCGCAGATGTAAACGGTGACGGCATTATCAATGTTGTAGATGCAACGCTTATTCAAAAGTATATCGTAAGACTTGTGGAGTCACTTTGATAACTTTAGTTTATAACAAAACTGCACAAAAATTTATGGATAAAGACAGCGTGGGGTATTGCTCATGCTGTCTTTTTGTGTTAGAATTGTAGATAACAAAATGAAATAACGAAGGATTTGTCTATGAAATATTGTTCAAAATGCAAGCGACTGCATAATGATGAAGAAACAGTCTGCAAAAACTGCAAGGCTCAGCTTAAAACAATAACCGATGAAAACACTCCCGTGTATCTGCTCACGGCATCGGGCTTTGAATTGCAGAGAGTTAAAGCCGCACTTGAGGACAGCACCGTTCCGTGTGACGCTACAATCAAGAAGTGTATGGAAAATAAATACAGCAAAAGCATTAAGGCATACACAGGCTATGATGATTTGACCTATGATGTCTATGTTCCGTATTCGGCTTATGAAAAGGCGTTCGACACCTGCGTGGGAATCGGCGCAATCAAGCTTGAGGGCGAAGAAATTCTTGACGAAGATGTTGAATACACCGAGAATGACGGCGAAACGCTTGACGAGCAGTTTGAAAAAATGACGGGTGCAAAGCGTACAACCGTAAGAATTGTCAGCGCATTACTGCTTTTGCTTATAGTTGCAGGCGTTGTATTCGGAACAGATGCAATAATGAATTTTATTAAAGAATTTTTCGGATAATTCGGTATCCGATTTTGAATTAATATTTAGTTAAAATGAATGAAATTACGGAGGATTTTTTACAATGAAACAGGAAACAAAGTGTTTGCATTCCGGCTATGTGCCTAAGAACGGAGAACCCAGACAGATGCCCATTTATCAAAGCACCACCTTTAAGTATGATTCAAGTGACGCAATGGGCAGACTTTTTGACCTTGAGGACAGCGGATATTTTTATACCCGTCTGCAGAACCCGTCAAATGATATGACTGCCGCAAAAATTGCCGACCTTGAGGGCGGTGTTGCCGCAATGCTCACATCAAGCGGTCAGGCGGCGAACTTCTTTGCACTTTTCAACATCTGCGAAACAGGCAGTCACATTGTTGCATCGTCTGCAATCTACGGCGGTACATATAATCTGCTCGGCGTTACAATGAAGAAAATGGGCATTGATGTTACTTTTGTCGATCAGAATCTTCCCGAAGAAGAGCTTGCAAAGGCATTCAGACCAAACACAAGGGCAATGTTCGGTGAAACAATAACCAACCCGACCGTGTCTGTTCTTGATATTGAAAAGTTTGCAAGACTTGCTCACTCACACGGTGTTCCGCTTATTGTTGACAACACTTTTGCAACCCCTGTCAATTGTCAGCCGATTAAGTGGGGTGCTGACATTGTTACTCACTCAACCACAAAATATATGGACGGTCACGGTGTTTCTGTCGGCGGTGCAATTGTTGACAGCGGCAACTTTGACTGGCTGAAATATGCCGACAAATATCCGGGACTTACAACTCCCGATGATTCATATCACGGCATTGTCTATGCCGAAAAATTCGGCAAGCTCGGCTACATTACAAAGGCTACTTCTCAGCTTATGCGTGACCTCGGTTCAATCCAGTCACCGCAGAATGCTTTTTATGTTATGAACGGTCTTGAAAGTCTTCATGTGAGAATGGAAAGACATTGCAAAAATGCTCTTGAAATTGCAAGATTCCTCAAAGCCAATGACAAGGTTGCGTGGGTTGATTATCCCGATCTTGAAGATGACAAATATCACGCACTTGCTGAAAAGTATCTTCCGAACGGCTCATGCGGTGTGCTTTCTTTTGCGGTTAAGGGCGGAAGAGATTGTGCGGTTAAATTTATGGACAGCTTAAAGCTCTGCGACATTGAAACTCATGTTGCAGACGCAAAGACCTGTATTCTTCATCCCGCAAGCCACACCCACCGTCAGATGACGGATGAACAGCTTATTGAGGCAGGTGTTGCACCCGACCTTATCAGACTTTCGGTAGGTCTTGAAAATGTTGATGATCTTATTGCCGACATCAGCCAGGCTCTTGATAAGATTTAATTTTCCTTAAAAGAAATTATATATAAAATTGCAAAATAAATTTACGGAGGGTTGAATATGTCAGCTTTTGTATCTGCGGTTATTGTTGCGGCAGGCGGCTCTGTGAGAATGGGAATTGCCGACAGCAAGCAGTTTATTCCGCTTTTGTCACGACCTGCAATTGAATACACCCTGAAGGCATTCCAAAAATGTCACCTTATCAAAGAAATTGTAATTGTCTGCCGTGAACAGGATAACGACAGAATCAATAAAATTATCGAGCTTAACGGTTTCAACAAGGTTTCAAAACTTGTCAAGGGCGGTGACAGCCGTGCCGACAGCGTGCGTAACGGAATCGGTGCGTGCAGTGAAAACGCCAAATACTATGCTATTCATGACGGTGCAAGACCGCTTATTACCGTTGAAGAAATTGAGCGTGTTGTTGAGGCGGCTTTTGATACGGGTGCGGCAACTCTCGGAACTTCCGTAAAAGATACAATCAAGGTTGTTGACGGTTTCAATAATATAGAAAGCACTCCTATCCGTTCACAGCTCCGTGCAGTTCAGACTCCGCAGGTTTTTGAGCGTGATTTGTACCGCTTTGCTCTTGAAAATGCCGGCGATAATATCATCAACTTTACAGACGATTGTTCGCTGATTGAAAACATGGGCGGCGAGGTTCTTGTTGTAAAGGGCAATGAGGAAAATATTAAACTGACAACCCCGATTGACGTTGTGATTGCCGAGAGTATTCTCAAGTCAAGACAACAGGGTTGATTGTGCAAAGGAGATTTATATGAGAATCGGTCACGGATATGATGTGCATAAATTTGCCGAGAACAGAAAGCTGATAATCGGCGGTACAGAGATTCCCTTTGAACTCGGACTTCTCGGTCATTCGGATGCCGATGTGCTTGTTCACGCAATTATGGATGCACTTCTCGGTGCGGCGGCTCTCGGTGATATCGGAAAGCTGTTTCCCGATACAGATGAAAAGTATAAGGGCGCAGACAGTATTCTTCTTTTGAAAGAGGTGTGTCGTGTGCTTGCCGAGTACAACTACAGAATTGTCAATATCGACTCAACCGTTATTGCTCAACAGCCAAAGCTGAAACCGCATATTGACGAAATGAGAAAAAATATCGCCAATGCCTGCGGAATTGATATTTCTCTCGTCAGCGTTAAGGCTACTACCGAGGAAAAGCTCGGCTTTACAGGCAGACTTGAGGGCATTTCCGCTCACGCAGTTTGTCTTATCGAGCAGTATTAAAAAGTTACAGCTTCAAAAAATGCACATATTTTATTACATACATTCGACACCTTGTTCATATTAATGAACGAGGTGTTTTTTATGTTAAGAAAGGCATTTGTTTCAATAACATTGTGTGCTGTGTTTTTATTGTCGCCGTTTGTCGGATTAAAAGTGAATGCTCTCAGTGCGGACAGCATATCCGCTCCGTCTGCCGTGCTAATGGAATCGTCAACAGGCAAAGTTCTTTATGAGAAAAATCCGCATGAGCAAAGACCGTGTGCGTCCGTAACAAAGGTAATGACGCTTTTGCTCGTCTTTGAGGCTGTTGACAGCGGAAAATTAAGCCTTGACGATGAAATTACTGCATCCGAACACGCCGCAGGAATGGGCGGAAGTGACATTTGGCTTGAAAAAGGCGAAACCATGAGTGCGGATGATATGATAAAGGCAACGGTTGTTGTATCTGCCAATGATGCGGCGGTTGCGCTTGCGGAGCATATCAGCGGAAGTGAGGACGCTTTTGTTGAAAAAATGAACAGCCGTGCCAAAGAACTCGGAATGAACGACACCGTTTTCAAAAACTGTAACGGACTTGATGAGGAGGGGCATATAACCTCTGCCTATGATGTTGCGCTTATGTCAAGAGAGCTTACAAAGCATGAGAAAATTTTTGACTACACATCAATTTGGCTCGACAATCTTCGTGGCGGTAAAACTCAGATTGTCAACACGAACAAGCTGTTGAAAACCTATAACGGAATTACGGGATTGAAAACAGGCACAACCAACGATGCGGGTTGCTGTATGTCTGCAACCGCAACAAGGGGAGATGTTTCGCTGATAAGCATTGTTCTCGGCTGTAAAACAGGCAAAGAGCGATTTGCAGATGCGGCGGCACTTCTTGATTACGGCTTTGCAAATGTTTCCGTGAAAGAATTAACACTTCCCGAAGATATGCCGAAAAGCATTGAAGTGAACGGCGGTATGACCGACAGCGTAAAGCTTGAATGTAAGGTTTCTTCAAAAATTGTGGTTGATAAGGGCAGTGGTGCTAAAATTACAACCGAAATCGACCTGCCCGACAAGATTGACGCACCCGTTGAAAAGAATAGAAAGATAGGTACGCTTACATATCTTGTCAATTCAAAAAAGGTGCAGAGCTTTGATATTTGTGCAGGCGATTCTGTTCAAAAAACAAGCTTCGGTGCATTGCTTGAATATGTGTTCGCTTCACTGATTTCGCTTTGATTTTGTCGGAAAATCAGGCTTTTGTGCATTGTTATTAAAAGCAGTGCAAAAAACAATGCGGGTTTATTTTAAAAATTCACAAATTGACCTTGCAAAAACGCTCATATTATAGTATAATAAAACAACAAAGATACTTATTGCGATTCTATTTTCGCTATAGGAATTTTGGAGGAATTTATAAATGGCAACAAAGTTAAATGACAAGTATTTAAGTGATTTTATCGGCGAACACGAATATGACGGTGTTGCTGCCGAAGTTAAAGCAGCTCACAAGGTGTTGCATGACGGCAGCGGCCTCGGCAACGACTTTTTGGGTTGGCTCAATCTTCCTACAGATTATGACAAGGAAGAGTTCGCACGCATCAAGAAGTGTGCAGAGAAAATCAAGAAAGATACTGATGTATTCATTGTAATCGGTATCGGCGGTTCTTACCTCGGTGCAAGAGCGGCTATTGAATTTCTTTCATCACAGAACTACAACCTTACCTGCAAGGACACACCGCAGATTTTCTTCACAGGTAACTCAATCAGCTCATCTGCACTTGCAGAAATCATGGAGCTTTGCGAGGGCAAGGATGTTTCCGTAAATATGATTTCCAAGTCAGGTACAACAACCGAGCCTGCCATCGCTTTCCGTGTGTTCCGTGAAATGCTCGAAAAGAAGTACGGTAAAGAGGGCGCAAGAGAGCGTATTTACTGCACAACTGACAAGGCTAAGGGTACACTCAAGGCTCTTGCCGACGAAGAAGGTTACGAAACATTTGTTGTTCCGGACGATGTAGGCGGTCGTTTCTCGGTTCTCACAGCAGTAGGTCTTCTTCCTATCGCAGTATCGGGTGCTGATATTGACGCTCTTATGCAGGGTGCCGCAACAGCTCAGAAAGAATTTGACAACGATGATTTAAAGACAAACGATTGTTACAAATATGCTGCAATCAGAAATATGCTTTACCGCAAGGGCAAAACTATGGAAGTTATGGTTTCTTATGAGCCGGCTTACACAATGATGTCAGAGTGGTTCAAGCAGCTCTTTGCAGAGAGTGAAGGCAAGGATAACAAGGGTATTTTCCCTGCAAGCGTTATCTTCTCAACAGACCTTCATTCACTCGGTCAGTACATTCAGGACGGCAGACGCACAATGTTTGAAACTGTTGTTCTCTTTGATAAATGTAAAAAAGAAGTTACTCTCGGTACAGACCCGACAAATGTTGACGGTCTTAACTTCCTTTCGGGCAAGACAATGGGATTCGTAAATCAGAAGGCTTTCGAGGGTACAGTTCTCGCTCATAATGACGGCGGTGTACCGAACATTGTTCTTAATGTTCCCGAAATGAACGAATCAGAGCTTGGCTATCTCATCTACTTCTTTGAGAAGGCTTGTGCTATTTCAGGTTATATGCTCGGTGTTAATCCGTTTAACCAGCCGGGTGTTGAAAGCTACAAGAAGAATATGTTCGCTCTTCTCGGCAAGCCGGGCTATGAGGATCAGAAGGTTGCTCTTGAGGCAAGACTCGGATAATTTCTTAATAAAGTATAACAACGGAGGAACTAATTATGGTTACTTTACTTATCGGTAAAAAAGGAACAGGCAAAACTAAAAAGCTCATCTCTCTTGCTAACGAGGCTGTTGCCGCTTCAACAGGCAATGTTGTTGTAATTGAAAAAGGCTCAAAGCTCACATATGATGTTACACATAAGGCAAGACTTATTGATACAGAGCAGTATCTCATCAGCGGTTATGATATGCTTTTCGGTTTTATCAGCGGTATCTGCGCAGGCAACTATGATGTTACTGACATTCTCGTTGACTCAACATTCAAGATTTGCCCCGAGGCTCTTGCAGGACTTGAAACCTTCACAAAGAAGCTTCAGGATCTTGCCGAGACTGCATCAACTAACATTGTTCTCCTTATTTCTGCTGACGAAAGCGAAATTCCGGAGTCAATCAATGCTGTTTGCAGAAAAGTATAATTGATACTAATTGATACTTAAAAACAAACTTATCCCTCTCGTTTTTCGGGAGGGATTTTTGTATATACAACTGTATAAATTTAGCACCTCAGTCAATAATAGAAACGGAGGTGCTTTTTTATGAGCGATTATTATAACAACAGAAAGAAAAAACGCAGTCGCCGTGAAAAAATCGGATTTTACACGGCTTGCTCAATTTGTCTGATTGCCGTTTGCATGGCGGTGTACTCAACCTACAATACATTATCAGTGCCAAGTGCAAAAACTCCTGACGCAACTCAAAGCAATGAGGTTAAGGTTAATGAAAATGTCACAGGTGTAACCCAAACCTTGCCCGAGGTTAAGCTTGATGTCGAAGTTCCTACCATTGCGGCAACCGAAGAACCGTCAACAAATCCGACAGAAAGTTCAAAAAACGCTCTTGAAACAATGCTTTCAACAGATTTGAGCCTGAACTATCCGCTTAATTCAAACAATGTTGTTCGTGAGTACAGCGAAAAAAGTGTTTATTTCAAAACTTTGAATGTATGGAAACCGCACACGGGAGTTGATTTCGGCGGCAAACTGGGCGATGATGTAACCGCAATGACGGGCGGAGTAGTTACTAATGTTTGTGAGGATAAAATGCTCGGCAAAATCGTTGAAATTTCAACCGACAATGTCATATGCAGATATTGCGGACTTGGCTCGGTTGATGTAAACAAGGGGGATTCAATCGATGTCGGGAAGAAGGTCGGTACAATCGGCGCTGTCCCCTTTGAGGCAGGGGACGAAAACCATATACACATTGAAGTGAAGATTGATGGCAAGTACGCCGATCCGCTTTCTTTTATAAATAACAATGAATAATTGCGATTTTGACGCATACAATATTAATGCAAGCCCTCGTTTCGTTTTAAGGGGCAACAAAAAAGGCGGATACTTTTGATTAAGTATCCGCCTCTTTTTTGATTTTATGTCAATGATAAAAAATCACGGTAAATAAATTAAAATTCTGTCCGAAAAGCGATTATCTTTCGCTCTCGTGCCATTCTTCGTTACCAAAGATAAAATCATCAAGATCCATAATGACAAATTTCATATAGTACACCTCCTTAATAAAACAATATAGTATATTCAGGAAATGCTCGAATATGAGTGTTATTTTTTATTTGAGTCACAAATATTGATGTAACTTATAATAATGTCAACGGCCTGATCAACTGTAATATTAGTGCTGTTAAGGCACAAATCATAGTTGTCTGCAAGGCCCCATTTTTTTCCCGAATAAAAACTATAGTAATTTGCTCTGTTCTTGTCTGCCTTCAAAACTGCCTGTTTGGCTCTGGCAGGGTCAATGTCCTGTCTGTCAACAGCTCTTTTAATTCTCTTATCAAGATCAGCATAAATATATACCTTCACAAGTTTCGGATTATCTTTAAGAACATAGTCGGCGCATCTACCGACTACAACGAAATTTTCCTTTTCTGCAAGTTGCTTGATAATCTTGTGCTGTAAAATATAAAGACGGTCATTAACCGGCAGGTCGCCCACTGAAGAAAAGTTGTTACCGTAATTGTACAGTCCCACAGACAATGAATACAAAAGACTGTTGGTAGCTCTTTCGTCAGCATGCTTGAATACCTCGGGAGATACACCGCTCTCTTTAGCGGCAATAGAAATGAGCTCCTTATCATAAAACGATATACCAAGCTTCTCGGCAAGTGCTTTACCGATATCGTGTCCGCCTGAACCATACTGTCTTGTAATGGCGATAATTTTATCAAAACTCATAACTAAACCTCCCGGTATTTGCAATTTGTAAAGGTAAGTAGCTTCAACACCAAGTAGCAGGATGCCAAAACTATATCGCTTTACATATACTATAATAACACATTTTTGCGAAAAGTCCAGTCTGTAAAAACAAATTTTACGAAATTTGTACAAAATGAACAAATAAGCCTTATCCCAATTATATAAATGCACAATATAATTGGGAGTGAAATTACATTTAAAGGATAAGAACAAATTTCTTTTTACATATATATGTATATGAAGAGGAATTCAGCGTGTAAAAAGCAGAATAATAGTGAAAAGGCATTAAAAATAAGATAGAATAAAGAATAATATAGAAAATTTGCCGATAATGTAAAAAAGATAAAAAAATTGTCAAAAAGGGGTTTACAAAAGAGTGAAGTGCTGATATAATATCAACTGTTGCGCTGAGAGGCGAGGCAGACAAGAGAAAACACAGACGGTGAAAGAGTGTAGAACGCACGGAAGTGGAGAGTCAACATTCAGAAAGTAATCAAAAGTGTTGCTCGGTTTTGATTTTAAAAGCTGAAAAAACTTTTAAAAAAACTTTTAAAAAGTGCTTGACAAAATCAAAACAACGTAGTATAATAGCTCTTGCACTGCTGAGGTTAGCGACTTCTAATGAAGAAAGCAAACAAGCCTTGAAAGTGCGTAGGACCTTGAAAATTGAACAACGAGAAAATAGTAAAGAAACCCGTAATGACTTTGAGGAAAGCTCAAAGAATTACAGTGAGATGTACACTAAAAAGCATCAGGAATTACGGATATAGTCAGTGACATATTCGTCAATGAGCGATTAAAGCTCTGAAATTGATTTGAACGGTCGAAAGGCTGTTGAGATACAAATTTTAGAGAGTTTGATCCTGGCTCAGGACGAACGCTGGCGGCGTGCCTAACACATGCAAGTCGAACGGAACTGTTTTGAAAGATTTCTTCGGAATGAATTTGATTTAGTTTAGTGGCGGACGGGTGAGTAACGCGTGAGTAACCTGCCTTCAAGAGGGGGATAACATTCTGAAAAGAATGCTAATACCGCATGATATATCGGAACCACATGGTTCTGATATCAAAGATTTTATCGCTTGAAGATGGACTCGCGTCCGATTAGTTAGTTGGTGAGGTAACGGCTCACCAAGACCGCGATCGGTAGCCGGACTGAGAGGTTGAACGGCCACATTGGGACTGAGACACGGCCCAGACTCCTACGGGAGGCAGCAGTGGGGGATATTGCGCAATGGGGGCAACCCTGACGCAGCAACGCCGCGTGAAGGATGAAGGTTTTCGGATTGTAAACTTCTTTTATTAAGGACGAAACTTGACGGTACTTAATGAATAAGCTCCGGCTAACTACGTGCCAGCAGCCGCGGTAATACGTAGGGAGCAAGCGTTGTCCGGATTTACTGGGTGTAAAGGGTGCGTAGGCGGCTTTGCAAGTCAGATGTGAAATCTATGGGCTCAACCCATAAACTGCATTTGAAACTGTAGAGCTTGAGTGAAGTAGAGGCAGGCGGAATTCCCCGTGTAGCGGTGAAATGCGTAGAGATGGGGAGGAACACCAGTGGCGAAGGCGGCCTGCTGGGCTTTAACTGACGCTGAGGCACGAAAGCGTGGGTAGCAAACAGGATTAGATACCCTGGTAGTCCACGCTGTAAACGATGATTACTAGGTGTGGGGGGTCTGACCCCTTCCGTGCCGGAGTTAACACAATAAGTAATCCACCTGGGGAGTACGGCCGCAAGGTTGAAACTCAAAGGAATTGACGGGGGCCCGCACAAGCAGTGGAGTAT